>Ga0209415_10001064_pt1 | contig 52368 bp, 42 predicted proteins | sample PeaSoiSIISIP2007_FD_187696 | JGI IMG/M metagenome (GOLD analysis project Ga0209415, IMG submission 187696) | Peat soil microbial communities from Weissenstadt, Germany - SII-SIP-2007 (SPAdes) (version 2) | ecosystem: Environmental > Terrestrial > Soil > Wetlands > Peat | place: Germany... | reverse complement strand
TACATCGAGGGCACGCCTCTCAAGGGGCCTTTGCCTGTCGATCAAGCACTGAAGTATGCCGCGCAGATTTGCGACGCACTCGACGCCGCGCATAAGAAGGGCATCACTCATCGCGACCTGAAGCCAGCGAATATTCTCGTGACCAAGGCAGGCGTGAAGCTGCTGGATTTCGGACTGGCGAAAATAGGGCCGGCGATCCAGGCAGGCGAAGGCACCATGACCATGGCGCTGACCGGCAAGGGCGAAATCCTGGGAACTTTCCAGTACATGTCGCCCGAGCAAGTCACTGGACAAGATGCCGACCCGCGGAGCGACATCTTTTCGTTTGGCTTGGTGCTGTACGAAATGCTCACCGGCAAGCGGGCGTTTGAGGGTTCGTCTCCGGCCAGTGTGATTGCGGCGATTATGGAACGTGCGGCGCCATCGATTGCGGATGTCGCGCCCGCGGCGCTGGATCGCGTGTTGCAGAAGTGTTTGGCAAAAGATCCGGACAACCGCTGGCAGTCGGCGCGTGATTTGAAGGATGAGTTGGAGTGGATCGCAAGCGCTCCAGAATCTGGAAAGGCCACTCCGGCGAGTTCGCGGCTTGGAAGGTTGGCAGGCGTCGCGGCGGCGCTCGCCCTGATTGCGGTCGCGTCGGTGGCATTTGCACTATGGAACAGGCCTACGACCGTCCAGAAGACCGAGATCCGTCTAACCATCCCGCTTCCGCCGGGTCAGGAGATCACCAGTTATCCGGCCATTACCCGCGACGGTCGAACCGTGGCCTACGTCACGCAACAAGGGACCGAGGATGCGCAGCTTTATCTGCGCGATTTGAATTCGTTTGAGGCCCGCGCGGTGGCTGGTTCCAGCGGCGCCAAGCAGCCGTTCTTTTCGCCGGATGGAAAATGGGTGGCGTTCTTCGCCCAGGGGCAGATGCAAAAAGCCGAGGTCGCCGGCGGCGCGCCCATCCAGTTGGCCGAAGCCCCCGTTCCCTTGGGTGGAACGTGGAGTGACGACAACACGATCATTTACGCCGGGTCGCTCGGTGCGGGGCTCATGCGGGTTCCTGCCAGCGGCGGAACGCCAGAGACTCTGACCAAGCCCGACGGCGCGGCCAAGGGACTCGCTCATATTTTTCCGCAAGTGCTTCCCGGAGGACGGAGTGTTCTTTTCAGCATTTGGGGACAAGAGCCGGGAAGCTGGGTGCTCTCGCTCGATTCACACCGCTGGGAGATGGTTCTGCCCGTCGGGGCGTTTGGCGCTACGATGTTTGACGCTGCCGGCGGCTCCACAGGTCGCCTCTTGATCGTCGATCAGGCCGCAGGCATCAAAGCCGCGCCCTTCGACCCGGCGCATCCAGCGCGCACCAGCGCCGACACTTCGGTCCTGTCCAACGTGTACTACGACGTCGAGATCGAGCAACGGGGCTGGCTGGATGTCTCTAACACCGGCACCGCGGTCTACGCGCTTGGCAACCCGGCCAAGACATCGCTGGTGTGGGTGGACCGGGAAGGAAAGACGGAATCGCTGGGCAAGGATCAGGACGTGTATCGGGAGGCGAGGCTTTCGCCGGACGGGACGAAGGCAGTGGTCCGGCATGGTTTCCAACTTTGGATACATGATTTGCAACGCGGAACCCGCAGCCGCCTTACGTCGGGAAACGCCAACAATCTTGATCCGATTTGGAGCCGTGATGGCGCGCGGATCATCTTTGCCTCGAATCGCGGAGGCGACTGGGACATTTACTCCCAACCCGCCGACGGGTCGCGGCCCGCGGAAGCACTGCTCAAACGGCCCTACGATCAGTACCCGCTCTCGATTTTGGCCGACGGAACCCTGTTGTACCTAGAAATCCACCCCCAGACCGGCCGGGATCTGTGGACCGTGTCGCCGGATGGGAAAGCCTCGCCCTTGCGGGTAACCCCCTTCAACGAAGCGAACGGCCAATTCTCGCCGGGTACGGGCGGGCAGCGCTGGGTAGCCTATTCGTCTGACGAGTCCGGGCAGAACGAGATCTACGTGCAGTCCTACCCCGGTGGAGCGAATCGAATCGCAGTCTCTACCGGCGGCGGATCCATGCCCACTTGGTCTAGCGACGGCAAGGAGTTGTTCTACGTAAGCGGGGACTCCCTTGTAGCCTTGGCGATGCGGCCGGACGGGTCCTTCGGCGCTCCCCGCAGGTTGTTTGACCGGTCGAACTATCTCCTTCGGTACAACGCCCACGATGCCTCGCCGGACGGCAAGCGGTTCCTGATGATTCAGCGCGATCCCGGCTCGGTGCCGCGCCAACTCAACGTGATTCTCAATTGGTCCGGCAAAGCGGAGCAACCTGCGCCCGCTCGGAATAAATAGACCCACCTCTTCACACAGGATTTGCCGCATCGCCATTCCATTTAAGAGTCCTTGAGTAGGAGAGCGGATGTGTCAGCCATCCGGACACTATCCCCGAAGCCACTCCTTCCGTTTCACCAGTCACCAGCCACGAGCCACCACTCATCCATCTTCCCCTCCCACCCAACAACATCCACCGCCCGCCGCGCAAAATCGCCTCCCGCCCGTGCTAAGACAGCATCGGAGGTCTTCCTATGACAAACCCGATTCCGACGCCAATCCCTAATCCCCAACCCCCAATCCCCAATCCCCGCGCCAGCGCCAACCGCGCCAATGCGCTCCTCGACCGCGCCACCAACCCACCCAGCGATCAAGCTGCCGTCGACTTTGACATCGTCGACGCCCACCGCGCCCTCGCCACCCTCGGCCTGCACGGCCAGCGGCTCTCGCGCCAGTTCCAAAAAGTCTCGGAGAACCTCCGCGAAAAATCCAATACGAGCGCCGCCACCAGCCCAGCACCTGATGCGCCTCAACGAGTCGCTCCGCTTCGAACACGTGCTCTTCCATTCGCACCGGCCCGTCCAGCGCGAAGCCGCACGCTCGGCGAGCGCCTCTTTCGGAATCGCGGCTGTGGGGGGAGCCCCAAGCGAACCCCTAAATGAACAGTGACCAATGCGATCACGAGTTCGCGAAGCCCCCGACCCGTTGGGGTGGCTCGCCCATTCACATTCTCGAAGCGCGGGGCGCGGAGAAATGGGCGTCGATGGGAACTGGGTCGGCCAGTATCCCGCTCACTTCTTCGAACCGGGCCCCTTCGAACGGTCCCCCTTTTTCCTCAACGCGCAATTGGCCGATAATAGATGCCATGCCGCAGTACAAATTCCGCGTCAACGGTGGACCGGTAACCGTCGATTCCTGGGATCCGGACCAGCCTCTGTTCTACATCCTGCGCAACACGCTCGCGCTGCACGGCGCGAAATTCGGTTGCGGGCTCGGCCAGTGCGGCGCCTGCACCGTGCTGGTGGACGGAAAGGCCGTGCGCTCTTGTATCACGCCCATCAAACAGGTGGCGGGTCGCGCCGTCACAACTCTTGAAGGTCTCGGGACATCGGAAAAACCGCATGCCCTCCAATCTGCTTTCATCACTGAGCAAGCCGCTCAGTGTGGCTATTGCACAAATGGCATGATCATGTCCGCGCACGCCGTCCTCACCAAGACGCCTCATCCGACCGTGGAACAGATCAAACAGGGACTCGCGGGCAATCTCTGCCGCTGCGGAACACACACTCGCATCCTGAGCGCGGTTTTGCGTGAAGTTTCGCGCTTAGCCAAGGTTTAGAAAGGCAAAGCCATGGAGACGGTTATTTCACTGTCCCGCCGCAGACTTCTGAAAATGGGCGCGGGTGCGCTTATCGTGCGTTTCACCCTTGGGCAGCCCAGCGGCGATCCTACCAAGCCGCTTGATCCGTCCGAGGTCGATAGTTTTCTCGTCATTCACTCCGATGGAACGGTTACCATCTACACCAGCAAAGTAGACGTCGGCACAGGACTCGCCACCGCGTTTCGCCAGACCGCGGCCGAAGAACTTGGTATCCCGGTCGAGCTATTCACGGTCATTGAAGGCGACACCGCGCTAACACCCGATCACGGGGGAACCGGCGGAAGTTCCGGCATCCCACGCGGCGCAGCCGATATCCGCCGCGCTGCGGCCACCGCTCGCGAAGCGCTACTCGATCTGGCAGCTCAGCAACTCAAACGGCCGGCATCGGAACTTACCATCGCCGCCGGCGTCGTCACTCACCCGAGCGGACGAAGGATCACCGTCGCATCACTGATCGGAGGCAAACGCCTTGGTCTCAAAGTCAACCCGAACGCGCCGCTGAAAAATCCCTCCACCTACACAGTCGTCGGCCAGCCGATCCTGCGCGCCGATGTCCCCGGCAAATGTACCGCCAAGCACCCCTACTTACAGGACTTCACCCTGCCGGGCATGTTGCACGGCCGAGTGGTCCGGCCACCGGCGATCGGCGCCAAGCTCCTCTCGGTGGACGAAAACTCGGTTCGCGGCATTCCCGACATTCGCGTAATCCTAATCGAAAGCTTTCTGGGTATAGTCGCGAAAGACGAATGGGCGGCGGTGCGGGCCGCGAGAGAGATTAAGGCCACGTGGAGCGACTGGGCGGGTCTGCCCGGGAGCCAAGGACTCGACAGTTATGTTCGGGAAGCTCCGGTGGATCGCGATCAATCCATCGCGAACCGCGGTGATGTCAACGCGGCTCTGTCCTCGGCCGCGAAGCAATTGTCCGCAACCTACTTCTGGCCGTTCCAAAGTCATGCGTCGCTCGGCCCTTCGTGCGCCGTCGCGGAGGCGAAGGAATCCGGGACAACGATCTGGAGCGCTACTCAGAATCCGTATGGTCTGCGTGCCAACCTCGCCAAAGTATTCGGTATCTCGCAGGACAAGGTGCGCGTGATCTATATGGATGGCTCGGGCTCCTACGGCACTAATGGGGCCGATGACGCCGCCGCCGATGCGCTGCTTCTTTCGCGTGCCGCGGGTCAGCCTGTGCGCGTGCAATGGATGCGGCAGGACGAACATGGCTGGGATCCGAAGGGTCCGGCGCAGCTTCACCTGTTACGTGGCGCGCTGGATGCGAGCGGCAACATCTCGGCGTGGGAAACGCAAATGTGGGTGCCGGATGGCCCGCAAGGAAACCGGGCACTGTTAGGGCCCGAGTCCGCTGCCATGCCGCAGACGCACGGGCAAGGCGCCGGCTTGATGACCCAGAATCTCGATCCGCCCTACGCCGTTCCCAATCTCCGGGTCGTGTCGCATCATTTGAAAGGCACGCCATTGAGGCTTTCGAATCTCCGTGCACCCGGTAAGGTGGCCAACGTCTTCGCGGTGGAAAGCTTCGCCGACGAACTGGCAGCGGCTGCCCGAATGGATCCGGTAGCGTTCCGCCTGCGCGGACTCACCGACCCACGCGGCATCGAGGTGCTCAAACGAACCGCCGGGATGCTGGATTGGCAGACGCGCCTCTCGCCGAATCCTTACGCTGCCGAAGGCGATTTGCTAATTGGGCGCGGGATCGCCTACGTGCGCTACAAACAGGCCGAAAACTATGTGGCCATCGGCTTGACCGTAGCGGTGCACAAGGCGACCGGCAAAATTACGGTGCGGCGAATCGTATGCGCGCATGATTGCGGGCTGGTGGTGAATCCGGATGGTTTGCGCAATCAGGTGGAGGGGAACATCCTGCAAACGCTGGGCCGAGCGTTGCATGAGGAGGTAATTTTCGATCAGTCACGCGTCACCAGCGTGGACTGGGTCGGCTATCCCATCCTGACCTTTCCCGAAGCGCCGGCAGTTCAGGTTGCGCTGATCGACCGGCCGGACGAGCCGTCCTACGGAGCCGGCGAGGCATCCAGCGCCCCGGTGGCCGCGGCGTTGGCCAACGCCATTTTCGATGCGACGGGCGTCAGGCTGCGCAGGGTGCCGTTCACTGCCGAGCGAGTGAAGGCCGCCTTCGCGAACGCGTAGTATGGCGGGGGCTGATCCCGCAAGCCCCAGACTCGCGATCCCAGCACGACCGGGTACAGCATTGACGCGTAAGAATCCGGTCCGCCTCCAGGCGCTGGAGGCGCGCGGACGGCAAGTGCGGGGCCCGCCGATTTTCCGATTTGTATCCAGTTCGGTTGACAGCTTCCAATTCTGAAGTCACCATGAAGAATGTCAGAGGTGGAGGAGCCGCTTACATTGGCGCCCCGAACACTACTGCTCCTGCTTTGCTCAGCCGTGTTCTCGTGCGCGCAACTGTACACCGGTACAGTGACGGGCGTCGTGACGGACCCATCGGGAGCATCGGTGCCGGGCGCCGAAGTCACTCTGACCGACGTCGATCGAAACATAAATAGCGCCGCGACGGCCGCTGGCGCGGGCCGATATCTCTTCCGGTCGCTCGCACCGGGCAGGTACTTATTGTTGGCAAAGGCCGCGGGTTTCGCGCCTTACGAAATTTCCGGCATAATCCTGGATGTCAACGCCAATGTGACGATCAACGCATCTTTGCAGGTTGCCGGCGGAGACTTCTTTGTGGTCCAGGCCGATGCGTCGCTTCCCTCGGTAGACGCCACCATCAGCCAGACCCTGACCCGTGAATTGATCAACGATCTTCCGCTCGTTGATCGCAATCCTTTCGATCTCGCATTCTTGGCCCCGGGGGTCTCCGAAGCGCCCGGCGCCACGTACGGCAATGGCGTTAGCACTCCCGGATTCGTCACCAATTTCGTTTCAGACGGTAGCCGCAATGCCCAGGCCGGCATGCTGCTGGACGGAGTCAGCATCATGAACAGCGACAACAATCCCGGCGTGCAAAAGGCGCTCTACGTCCCTCCGGTGGAGGCGATTCAAGAGTTCAAGATCCAGCAAGCCAACTTCAGCGCGGAGTTCGGCAACAGCGGCGGCACTATCGTCAACGTGGTGACGCGATCGGGAACAAATCAATACCATGGCGAATTGTTTGACTTCTTCCGAAACAACGTTCTTAACGCGAATTCATTTTTCGCCAACGCCGCTGGACTGGCACAACCGCACCTGACCCGCAACGACTTCGGTGTGACCGCCGGAGGGCCCATCTTCAAAAACAAGACATTCTTCTTTTTCGATTTCAACGGTATTCGCGCGCTCACCGGCGCCACATCGTCGTTGGCCGGAGTTCCGGACGCGGCCGAGCGGTCCGGCAATTTCGGCGAATTATGTCCGCGGGCGGGAGGCACGTTCAATTCGGGAGGCATTTGCTCCAACCCCGCCGGCCAGATCTACGATCCCTACACTGGTAAGCCCGATGCGCAAAATAATGCGACCGGCCGCGCACCGATCCCATTCGACAATCTTGCCACTTACCTCAGCCCGGGAAATACCAACATCCCCTTCGGGCTGGGAAATCTGCCCGCGACGCCGGGCAACTTGATCGACCCTGTGGGCGCCAAGCTGATCCAGGCGTTTCCGCTCCCGAATCTGAATGTCGGAAACGCCGCTTATGATCCGTATCATAACTGGGTTGCGACGGCTTCCAGTCCTTTCAACCAGCAATCCTTCGACATCAAATTGGACCAACACTTCAGCGACAGGAACATCGCGAGCGTTCGGTTCTCGCACGAATGGGACTCGGGCGAGAACCCGAATTTTTTTGGCACCGTTTACGACACCAATACGCAAGGTCTCACCAAACATTCCGCTCTCGTCGGCGACCTCAACTTTCTGCACACTTTCAGCCCTGCGACGCTCCTGAGCATTTCTTTGGGATACGGGCACAACTGGTATCCCACCGACGGCGTCGCCGCGTCGTTTGGCGGCTTTGACCCAGCGAAAGTCCTTGGGATGCCGTCCTACATCGATACTTCGGGCTTTCTGACTCCGCCTTCCATCTGGTTATTCAGTGCGTACGGCTGTAACGGCTTCAACGGCTGTGTTGGCGCCCAGGCCTATTCCATTCTCAAATTCGCCAGCGAAACCGGGCATTTGGTTGGATCGGTGGATCACATCCTGGGCAAGCACGAGATCAAAGCGGGCGGGGAACTGCGGCGGCATCGTCTTAACTTCCTGCAAGCGGGAGCGCCCAACGGCCTCTTCGCGTTTACCGGCAGCGGCACTGCGTCGGGGACGGCTGGCGTCGGAGGTGACGCGCTGGCCGGGTTGATGATCGGCTACGTCGACAACAGCTTTACCGAATACGAAATCCCGCCGTTCACTGCGACGCAGGATTATCAGATCGGGGCATTCATCCAGGACAACTGGCGCGTGAACAGGCGCCTCACGCTGAACCTCGGATTCCGCTACGACGTCGAAACACCGCGTACCGAGCGCTACAACCAGATGAGTTACTTCGATCCCGCGTCGTCGTCGCCGATCACCGTCCCGGGATTGGATCTTCATGGCGCAGTCGAGTACGTGGGCGTCGACGGAAATCCGAGGACCGAGTTCAACACATACTGGGGCGAAGTTGGTCCAAGGTTCGGCTTCGCCTATCAACTTTTCAGCCATACGACGTTACGTGGCGGTTATGGCATGTACTACGATCCCTCAGACGTCGGCGTGGTCGGCAACGCTGTCACTGGCGGTTTTCTCGGATATGATGCGGTTACGAAAGGGGTCAACAACGTCCCCAAGTTCCCCTGGCTTCCACAGGAATTCCTGCGCAATCCATTTCCGTATCCAATCCAAACGGCGGTGGGTAATACGCAAGGATCGTCAACACTGCTGGGCCAGGCGTTGGGCAATATTCCCATCCGAAGCCTAAATCAGACGCCACAAGAACAATCCTGGAGTTTCGGTGTGCAGCAGCAGCTTCCGTGGTCGGTCTTAATCGACGCTGAGTATGTCGGCAGAAAAGGAACGCATCTCTATGCCATGGGATACGGGAACCAGTTTGACGCACTTCCGCCAAGTGTTGCCGCCGCATTTCGCGCCAATCCGTCCTACTATCTCGCCCAGGTTGCTAACCCGTTCGCAGGAGTGCTTCCAAACAGTCCGGATTTGTCTGGCCCGACGATTCCGGCGTGGAAGCTATACGTGCCGTATCCGCAATACAGCTCGGGAAACATTTCCGGAATCAGTAGCAGCTTTGTTCCTTGGGCCAACTCGATTTACAACGCGGCGCAGCTCCGGATCGAGGAGCGTTTCTCCGCGGGACTGCAATTCGAATTCGCTTACAGCTTCCAGAAGAGCATCGATGATTCGTCGCTCGGATCCAGCGGCTATTCGTTCCTGACGGGCGGTTCCACCACCAGCGAATCGATTGCCCGCGATCCGAACAACCTGCGCCTCGATCGGTCGCTTTCAGTGTTCAGCATTCCGCAAATCGCACAGCTGAGTTTCGTCTATCAACTGCCCTTTGGAAGCCGGCGCAAATACGGGGCCAACGTCAGTGGATGGATCGACGCGCTGCTGGGCGGTTGGCAGGTGAACGGCATTTATCGAGTCGACGATGGGCTTCCCATCCAGCTCTTCTTGTGCGGCGGCTGCAGCACGAGTTTGCCGACCTATGGCAACCAATACCCGAATCTCCTGGCTCTGCTCAACGTCGCTGGAACCGGCAACTTGAATCAGTATTTCGCCAATCCTCAGGTAGCGGTGAAACCCGCGCCTTACAGCGATGGCGACGCGCCGCGGGTTCTGTCGAATGCGCGCATACCGGGAACCGACAATCTGACGGCATCGCTGTTCAAGGAGGTGTTTTTGCGATTCCGTGAAGGCGCCAAGCTTGAAATCCGGCTGGAGGCGTTCAACGTACTCAACCGGGTCCAGTTTGCGGCGCCCGATACCAACGTTGGGGATGCCACCTTCGGCCAGATCAGCAGCCAAGCCAATCAGCCCCGGCAGGTGCAGATCGGATTGAAGCTGTATTACTAAGGTGGCGCAGCCCGTTGACCCGAGCGTTGGCAAGCTAAACTATAGGTATGCCGGTTTCCGAGCGTGTCATCGTGGATCCTGAGGTCCTGGCAGGCAAACCAGTGATTCGTGGAACGCGTCTGGCTGTGGAATTCGTTCTCGAACTCCTCGCCGCGGGCCAGTCCGAGAGCGAACTCCTGACGAACTATCCCGGACTCGCGCATGAGGACATTCTCGCCTGTTTATCATACGCCAGCTACTTGGCCCACGCATATAAGGCTTATCCAATTCCCGCCCCGTGAGCTGACACGCGGATAGATGCGCCTGCTCGCGGACGAGAACTTTCCGAAGCCGATCGTCGAGATCCTTCGCGGCGACGGCCACGATGTGCTTTGGGCGCGAACCGATTGCACCGGTTGTAGGGACACCGCGCTATTGGACCTCGCCGAATCCGAGGCTCGCATCCTTCTGACGTGGACAAGGACTTCTGGCAGCTGGCCGTTCAGCGTCGTGCACCGCTCGAACAATCCGGCGTGGTTTTATTTCGAGTTCATCCTGCGACACCCGAGAATCTCATTCCGCTGGCGCGCGCGTTTGTCGAGGCGAATGCGGCCTGGGCTAGCCACGGTCAGTATCATCGCCGTCGACGGGATTCAGATGCTGGCTACTCGAAAGACTTGAACCCGCGTCTTTTTTCTCCGCCTCCCGCCTTGAGGCTCTAAGCGGAATTTGACACGTCACATGCGTGCGTGTGGCGCTAAAATAAGTTCGACGCCCTAGCCTCGAAGATTGAAAGCGAGGTCTTCTCTTCGTGCGCCGACAACGTAAATACGGCTTCAACTCGAAACGGTCTATTGTCGCGCTTACTTGCGCTCTCCTTGGCGCCTGCCGCCCGCCGCAATCCGGCGTCGAACCGTCCATCGAATTCAGCCGGCTTCCCAAGGCCGATGAAGGCGGATCGGAAAGCCGGGCCATTATCGAAGGGCGCGTAACCGGCGCTCAGCCGGGACAGAAGATTGTATTATTCGCCAGGAGCGGGGCCGGACTCTGGTGGGTGCAGCCGTTCGCCAACCAACCGTTCACCGCGATTCAAACCGAGTCACGATGGGAAAACTCCACGCACCTTGGAACGGAATACGCGGCGCTGCTGGTGGGGCCCGGATATAGTCCGCCGGAGACCGCCGAGAAACTGCCGGCCAAGGGAGGGGCAGTGGTAGCTGTCGCCACTGCGAAGGGCGAAGCTTCCCTCCGGCCGGTGTCGAGAACGCTTCACTTCAGCGGATACGAGTGGGAAATTCGCGGACTGCCCAGCACTCGCGGCGGTACAGCGAACACCTACGATCCAGCGAACGCGTGGACCGACGAGAACGGATTGCTGCACCTTCGCATCGCTCAGGGCCTGGGTCAATGGACGTGCGCCGAAGTGAATCTCACGCGCAGCCTGGGATACGGATCGTACCTGTTCGACGTGCGCGATGTCTCGCAATTGGAGCCGGCCGCGGTTCTCAGCATGTTTACCTGGGACGACGCGATCACCGACCCGGAGCATCGCGAACTGGACATGGAGATCAGCCGTTGGGGCGATCCCGCCAACAAAAACGCCCAGTACGTCGTGCAGCCCTACTACATTCCGGCGAACGTTGCGCGATTCACCTTACCCTCCGGCCCACTCATCTATTCGTTTCGATGGGAGCCGGGACGGGTGACCTTCCGGACCGTTCGCAAGCCTGCGGGGGGCGCGGAGGCCCCGGTCCAGGAATCCACTTTTACGTCCGGCGTTCCCATGCCTGGCGGCGAATCGGTACACATGGACCTATATGTCTACGGCCGGGGCAAGAGCCCTTTGACCAGTGAGTCCGAGGTGGTGATTGAGAAGTTCGAATATCTCCCCTGATCATCGCCAACACCGCCCATTCCAATGGCTGGGGGCCAGACTGGCCATCTTGCTTTTCGCCCACGCGGCGGCCGCGCTCGACCCGAATCAAGCGATGTGGCAGTACATTCACGACCAGTGGGGCGATGAGCAGGGATATCCAGGCGGGACTGTCTACGCCATCACCCAAACCGACGGCTATCTCTGGATCGGTACTTCCAATGGCTTAGTTCGCTTCGATGGCTTCAATTTCCACTTGATTCAGGAGGCAAACTCGACTCGCCTGCCCGAGGGTCCGGTGCTCGGACTGACCCCGGATGCTTCCGGCAACCTTTGGATCCGCCCCGAAAGCCCCAGCCTGCTGTACTACCGCGACGGAACCTTGCGAAACGTTTTGCCAGGCTTGCCAGGGCCCGAGGCGGGCGTGACAGCGATGTGCCGCGGGAAAGACGGCGGCATTCTGCTCGCCACGCTTTCCAATGGCATCGTGCGATACAGCCAGGGAAAATTCACGCAACTTGCGCCCACCAGCCGGCTTTCGAACCTCCTCGTGATTTCCATCGCGGAAGCACCGGACGGCACCATCTGGCTCGGCACGCGAGACTCGGGGCTGTTCACGTTAAGCGACGGCCGGGTCTCACAGGTTGCGCCGGAATTGCGCGATAGGAAAATCAACTGCGTACTGCCGGTGAACGATCGGCAACTGTGGATCGGCACCGACGATGGGGTGGCACTCTGGGACGGCGGCCACGTCACTCACATTGTCCTTTCAAGGCCGCTCGATCGCGTCCAGGTGCTTGCGATGATCCGGGATCGCGAATCGAACATCTGGGTTGGCACCTCTCGCGGATTGGTACGGCTCACCACTCACGGCGAGGAGAGCGGCGGGCGCGTAACCGACGAAGCAGTGCTCGCGCTGTTTGACGATCGCGAAGGAAACCTTTGGACCGGTACCGAGCACGGCATTGAGCGGCTTCGGGATAGCGCCTTCGTGACGTATGGTCCCTCCGACGGCCTGCCTTCTGAAAGCAATGGCCCGGTCTATGTGGACCCGCGCGACCGTACCTGGTTCGCTCCCGTGAATGGCGGCCTATATTGGCTGGATAAAGGGAAAGTGGGAAGTATCGATGAGGCCGGACTGAGCAAGGACGTGGTTTATTCCATCGCAGGCCGAAAAGACGAACTGTGGCTGGGCAGGCAGCGTGGAGGGCTCACGCATTTGGTTGCACACGGCGATGCGCTCTCGTCCGAGACCTACACCCAGGCACGGGGCCTCGCCCAAAACAGCGTGTACTCCGTTTATCAGTCCCCCGACGGAACCGTTTGGGCCGGAACGCTGAGCGGCGGTGTGAGCAAGTTCAGCAACGGCAAATTCAAAACCTACACCATCGACAACGGGCTGGCATCCAACACCGTGGCCTCCATCCTCGAAACGTCCGACGGGACCATGTGGTTCGCGACACCCAGCGGTTTGAGCGCGCTATGGAACGGCCGCTGGATCGCGTACGCAATCCGGGATGGCCTGCCTTCCGAGAACGTCAACTGCCTCTTGGAGGATTCCACCGGCGTGCTTTGGATCGGAACCGCACAGGGCTTGGCATTTCGCGGTTCTGGCCATATCCAAATTGCGCTCGGCGCGCCGGGCCTGCTCCAGGAGCAGATCTTGGGGCTTGCCGAAGACCGCAATGGCAACCTCTGGGTTGCAACTTCGAACCACGTGCTCCGCCTCAATCGCGACAAACTGCTGCGCGGCGCGCTCGGGGACGGAGACGTCCGCGAGTATGGGCTGGCGGATGGTCTGCACGGCGTCGAAGGGGTCAAGCGCCACCGCTCAGTGGTCGCCGATCCGTTCGGGCACATCTGGTTTTCCCTGAATCGCGGGCTTTCCGTTGTGGATCCGGCGCGCGTGGCAGCTACGTCGGCTCCGCCCATCGTGCACGTTGAGTCGGTATCGGCTGACGGCCGCCCGGTCGATCTCGAAGGCCAAGTTCGGATTCCATCCGGCCGTCAGCGATTCACATTCAGCTACGTCGGTCTCAGCCTTTCCATTCCCAGTCGCGTTCGATTCAAGTACACGCTGGATGGCTTCGATCATGGTTGGAGCGAGCCGGTGGCAACCCGCGAGGCCAACTATACGAACCTCAGCCCCGGCCCTTATCGCTTTCGTGTGATCGCAAGCAACCCCGATGGCGTTTGGAATAGCTCGGAAGCCGGCATGGGATTCCAGATCGAGCCGGCGTTTTGGCAGACCCCGTGGTTCAGGGCCGGCATTGTAGCCGCTTGTGCGCTGGCGATCATGGCTCTTTATCGTCGGCGGCTGCATGGTCTCACCAGGCAGCTCAATGTCCGTTTCGAAGAACGGCTCGCGGAACGGACGCGCATCGCGCAAGAACTTCACGATACCTTGCTGCAAGGCTTCCTCAGCGCATCGATGCAATTGCATGTCGCGGTGGACCGCCTGCCCGCCGATTCGCCGGCCAAATCGTCGCTCGGCCGCGTGCTTCAATTGATGGGACAAGTGATCGAAGAAGGCCGGCACGCGGTGCGAGGACTGCGCTCGTCCAACAGCGGTTCCCTGGATCTGGGACAGGCGTTTTCGCGAATCCAGCAGGAACTCGCCATCGAGGAGGACTTCGGATTTCGCGTCATCGTGGACGGACAGCCCCGGCCGTTGCACCCGGTGCTGCGCGACGAGGTCTATCGCATCGGCCGGGAGGCTTTGGTGAACGCCTTCCGGCATTCTCGAGCAAAAAGCATCGAAGTTGAGCTGGAATACGCTTCCAGACGGTTGCGTGTTCTGGTGCGCGACAATGGCTGCGGGATCGATCCGCAAATGCTTTCATCGGGACGAGACGGGCATTGGGGGCTGCCCGGCATGCGCGAACGCGCCGAGAGGATTGGCGCCAAATTTCACGTCTTCAGCCGCCCTAGCACCGGTACTGAGGTGGAACTGGTGATCCCCAGCCATCTGGCTTTTCTATCTCAATCCCGCCACGCCCCCGGATGGTTCTCACGGTTCTATTCACGCGAATCCAAAGCAGCGCCTCCAGCATCCGGCAATGGGAGGGAAAAATGACCGATCCAGCTCGCATCCGCGTCTTGAGTGTGGATGATCATCCCCTGCTGAGAGAGGGGATCGCAGCCATCATCAACGATCAGCCGGACATGTTGTTAGTCGCAGACGCATCCAGCGGTGAGGAAGCTTTGCTGAAGTTTCGGGAGCATCGGCCTGACATTACATTGATGGATCTCCGGCTCCCCGACCTCAGCGGTATCGATGCCATGATCGCCATCCACGCGGAATTCGAGGACGCTCGCGTCATTATGCTGACTACGTTCGAGGGCGACGTCGAGATCCAGCGCGCCATGCAAGCGGGCGCCCGCGGCTACATGCTCAAGAGCATGCCTCCCCGGGAACTGATGGAAGTGATCCGCCAAGTCCACGCAGGGAAGAAGCGCGTGCCTCCCGAAGTCGCGATCCGTCTCGCGGAGCACCTGAGCGACGAAGCTCTGACCGCCCGTGAGGTCGACGTTCTGCGCCATGTCGCCGGAGGCAACCGGAACCGCGATATCGCAGAGCGGCTTTATATCTCCGAGGAGACCGTCAAGGTTCACGTCAAACACATCATGGAGAAACTGGGGGCCAGCGATCGCACGCAGGCGGTTGCCATCGCCGTGCGCCGAGGCATCATCCAACTGTAAGGCTGGATTGCCATTGTCCGATTGATGCTAATAACACAATAGTGGTACGCAAAAATTCCGAGCTATTGGGATTCCGTTTGTGGCCGCATCCCCTACCCTGTATTCAGGTGCTGTTCGAAGCGTACAAAGAAAAGGGAGGAAAGGCCACCTGCAACGTTTATTTTCCGCGTTTCCAGCTGGATGGCCTGGAGTAGGTCTGCTGCTGCTGCGCGGGGCCATCGGTCTGGTAGCACTCATTCAGAGCGGATTCTATCTGGCCCAAAGCGGTACGTCGAGTCTTGCCGTATGGTTGTGTGGACTGCTCGGGGTGGCGGCCGGCGGGTCGCTGTTGGCCGGTCTTTTAACGCCAGTCGCCGGTGTGATTGTCACAGTGGGCGCTCTGGGCATCGGGTTGTCCGTCTTTCCGGCGCCCACGCCGAATCTATTGGATGCGACGCTGTCCGCGATTCTCGCGGGCATTATGGCGGCTGCGACCGTTTTCCTGGGACCGGGAGCCTTTTCGTTGGACGCTCGGTTGTTCGGGCGCCGCGAAATCATCATTCCTAGGGCTCCCCGGCGGCCCGAATCGTAGCCATCGAGCGTTGCATCCAATACCTCGTTCGAGGTAGCCGCGTCCGCTGCCGACAGTGGTAGTTCAAAACCCTTCGATCTCGTGATGATTCTCCGGCCCCGTTGCCGCAAAGTGTTGAGTAACGAAAGTAAAGGAGGAAGCACTGAATCATGGCTACTTTGGCGAGCGCAGTGTTTACGCCGCGGCGGGACGTCTTCCGACCGGAGCACGAACTGATCGGGTCCAGCCCGGGGATACGGCGGGCCATGTCCGCAGTCCGTATGGTGGCCCCCACAGGCTCCGCTGTGCTGATCGAGGGCGAGACGGGGACCGGTAAGGAACTGGTTGCCAGAGCGGTCCACGATCAGAGCTCGCGCAAGCATGAGCCATTCGTGACGCTCAACTGCGCCGCGATACCGAGCGGGCTCCTGGAAAGCGAGCTGTTCGGCCACGAGCGCGGCGCCTATACGGGGGCCCTGAACTCAGCCATCGGCCGCTTTCAAATGGCCCACCAGGGCACGTTATTTCTGGATGAGATCGGCGACATGCCGCTCGAACTGCAACCGAAACTGCTGCGCGTGCTTCAGGAGCAGGAGTTCGAGAGACTCGGCAGCACGCGCACCATACGGGTTGATGTTCGCATCGTGGCCGCAACGAATCGCGATCTTTCGACAATGGTTCAGGAACGGCGTTTCCGGGCGGATCTGTTTTACCGGCTGAACGTGTTTCCCATTACACTTCCGCCCCTGCGCGAGCGAGGGGACGACATCCCGCTTCTGGTTCGCCACTTCGTCGGCAAGTTTGCCGAACGCATGAATAAGGAGATCCACACCATCCCGGACGGAGTGATGGAGGTTCTCAAGCACCATAGCTGGCCCGGGAACATTCGCGAGCTGCAAAATTTCATCGAACGGGCGGTGATTCTGACGTCGGGTCCGGTTCTGTGCGCGCCGCTAGGCGACCTCAAGCACTTTTCGGAAGCGAAACCGCCGGCTGCCGACCGCACGTTGGTGGAGGCAGAGCGCGCTCATATTCTGGAAGTGCTGCGGCAAGTGGGTTGGGTTGTAGGAGGCCATCGGGGCGCCGCGGTTCGTCTCGGATTGCCGCGCACCACGCTCCTCCATCGGATGCACAAACTGGGCATCGTTCCTGAAGAGGCTCGGCAGAACCCATGTTGAATTCCACCATCGGAGCCTTCAGCTCGAGCCTGGTTTTGGCCGCGGCGTGGATCACGACCGCCGGCTGTTCCAGTCAGACCAGCGGAGCAACGGCCTCCGCGCCGGTCGACGTCGAAGTCGTCGGTGTCGAGCAACGGGACGTACCTATCTATAGCGATTGGATCGGCACTTTGGACGGGTTCGATAACGCCGACATCAAGGCTCAGGTAACGGGCTACCTTTTGGAACAGGCGTATAAAGAAGGTTCGTTTGTCAAAAAAGGGCAGCTTCTTTTTCAAATCGACCCACGTCCTTTTCAGGCGGCTTTGGAACTGGCGCAAGGACAGTTGGCCCAAGCGGAGGGACAGTTAGCTCAAGCTCGAGCCGAGTTGGCGCAGGCCGAGGCTCAGGTTGCCGTAGCGGAAGCGAATCAGCGCCGTACTCAACTGGATGTGGATCGCTACACACCGCTGGCGCAGCAACAGGCCATCACGCAGCAGGACCTCGACAACGCGACTCAGAACAATCTCGCCGCCAAGGCGCAGGTGCAGTCCGCTCAAGCCCAAGTGGCCACCGCCAGGGCTCAGATCCTCGGCGCCAGCGCCGCGGTTCAGTCGGCAAAAGCCTCAGCCCAAACGGCGCAGATCAATCTTGGATTCACCCGGCTCACCTCGCCCATCGACGGTATCCCTGGAATCGCGCAGCAGCAAGTGGGCTCCCTGGTGAGTCCGGCCAGCCCGACCATCACTACCGTCTCGACACTCGATCCAATCAAGGTCTATTTCACCGTCGCCGAGCAAGAATTTCTCGATTTCAGCCGCCGCTTTCCGACCGCCGAGAGCCGCCAAGCCGACCTGAGCCGTCGCGAATTGGAGTTGATTCTCGCCGATGGCACTACCTACCCACGCACTGGCAAGTTTTATTTCGCCGATCGTCAGGTCGACGTCCGGACCGGCGCCATTCGGTTGGCTGGATTGTTCCCGAACCCAGGGAATAGTTTGCGGCCCGGCCAATACGGCAGGGTCCGCACCGCGACGAGAGTGCAATCGGGCGCCTTGCTGGTTCCTCAACGTGCCGTAAACGAGCTTCAGGGAAGCTATCAGATTGCGGTAGTGGATAGCGAGAACAAAGTGAACATCCGGACCGTCACCGTGGGCGATCGCATCGGAATGGAATGGCTCATTAGCAGCGGCCTGAAGCCCGGCGAACGAGTGGTCGCCGAAGGTTTACAAAAGGTTCGCCAGGGAATCGAGGTCAATCCCAAGCCCTTCGCCGGCCAGCAAGTGTCTTCCCAAGCAAGGTAGGCCAGCATGTCGAAATTCTTCATCAACCGGCCAATCGTGGCGATAGTAATCGCCATCGTGACGGTAATTGTGGGCGCGGTCGTCATCGTGAGCCTGCCCGTAGCGCAGTTTCCCGCCATCGCACCGCCCGAGGTTCAGGTCTCGGCGATCTACGTTGGCGCCGACGCTCAGACCATCGAGCAATCGGTGGCCACGCCGATCGAACAGCAGATGAGCGGCGTCGACAACATGAATTACATGTATTCGTTGAACGCCACCGCCAACGGCCAGATGAGAATGATTGTCGATTTTGACGTGAATACGGATCCGAATACGGACCTGATCCTTGCGCAGAGCCGTGAAACGCAGGCGGCGCCGCAGCTGCCCGTCGATGTGACGAACTACGGTGTTACGGTGCAAAAGTCGACGCTCGCGCCGTTGATGCTGGTGGCCCTCTATTCGCCGAAGGGCACCCGTGACGCACGGTTCCTAGCCAATTACGCTTACATCAATTTGAACGACCCGTTGACTCGCGTGAAGGGTGTTGGCACCGTTCAAATATTTGGTGCGGGGCAATATGCGATGCGCCTCTGGGTAAAGCCCGACCAACTGGCGAAACTACAGATCACGGTCCCGGAAATCGTATCGGCCCTCCAGACGCAAAACACCGTGAACCCGGCGGGACAGGTGGGAAGTGAACCTATTCCGCAAGGGCAGGAATTCACTTACTCGGTGCGCGCCCAGGGCCGGCTCACTTCGCCGGAGGAGTTCGAGCAGATCGTCATTCGAGAGACTCCCGAGACGGGGATTGTGCGCGTGCGGGACGTCGCGCGAGTGGAGTTGGGCGCCCAGGACTACAGCGTCGAAGGGCACCTGAATGGGAAGCCCAGCGCGGTGATCGCAGTCTACCAATTGCCGGGATCGAACGCCGTCGAGACCGCGGCTGCGGTAACCAAGATGATGACCGACGCGAAGAAGCGGTTTCCCGATGACGTGGACTACACGGTGCCAGTCGACACTACTCGAGCCGTAACCGCGGGAATGAAGGAAATCGTCCAGACGCTTGTGATCGCCCTGGCCCTGGTGATCGCGGTCGTTTACCTGTTTCTGCAGGGCTGGCGAGCGACGTTGATTCCGCTACTCGCGGTTCCGGTATCGCTGGTAGGCACTTTCCTGGTCTTCCCATTGTTCGGCTTCAGCATCAACACCCTGTCCTTGTTTGGCTTGGTGCTGGCTATCGGCTTGGTGGTGGACGACGCGATCGTGGTAGTGGAATCGGTGGAGCGTCACATCGAAGAGGGTCTCGCTCCGAAGCAGGCCGCGCTGAAAGCGATGGAGGAGATTTCAGGCCCCGTGATCGGGATCGCGCTCGTCCTCTCCGCGGTTTTCGTGCCTACGGCCTTCATCCCTGGGATTACCGGCAAGCTGTATCAACAATTCGCAATCACGATCGCCATCTCCGTGATCTTGTCCGCGTTCAATGCTCTGTCGTTGAGCCCCGCGCTCGCAGCTCTCATCTTGAAACCGAAGGTGGAGAGCAGGGGCCTGCTGGCGAGATTTTTTGCCTGGTTCAACCGGATGTTCGGACACTCCACAGAGGGATACGTCCGGTTGTCGGGCGTGCTCATCCGAAAAAGCGCGGTGGCGCTAATTCTCCTGGCCGGCTGCGGTGTGGCCAGCTATTTCATCAGCAACAAGCTGCCGACCAGCTTCGTCCCGGACGAGGATCAAGGTTATTTTTACCTGAACATCCAGCTTCCCAACGCCGCGTCGCTACAGCGAACCGAACAGCTGACAGCGAAGGTTGAGGATCTATTGGCGAAGACCCCGGGCGTCCAGTACACCACCAGCATTCTGGGTTTCAGCCTGCTCAGCCTGGTGCGAACCAGCTACAACGCATTCATCTTTGTGAGCATGAAGGACTGGGACGATCGCAAGACCCGCGCCGAGCAGTTCCAGGCCATCAAGGCTCGCCTGAACCGCGAGCTGAGCACGCTCCCGGAAGGGGTGGCGTTCAGCTTCTCGCCGCCTGCGATTCCCGGAGTCGGCACCTCGGGCGGGTTCACCTTCATCGTCGAGGACCGGGCTGGGAAGGACGTCCAGTTTTTGTCCGATAACCTGAACAAGTTTATGGTCGCGGCGCGCAAGCGCCCGGAGATCGGAAACCTTACCACCACTTTCTTGCCGAGCGTTCCGCAGCAATTCGTCGAAGTAGATCGCGACAAAGTGATCAAGCAGGGAGTCCAAATCAACGACGTTTACCGGACCATCCAAACCTTCATGGGCGGGCTGTTCGTCAACTACTTCAATCGGTTCGGCCGCCAGTGGCAGGTTTATGTCGAAGCCGAGAACGAGTACCGCACCAAATCCGAGAATGTCGGTCAATTCTATGTGCGAAACAGCAACGGCGAGATGGTGCCGCTGTCCGCGTTAACCAGATTCGAGTCACGCAGCGGCCCTGAATTCACGATGCGCTTCAACGAATATCGTTCCGCGCAATTGAACGGGGCCGCCGCGCCCGGTTACAGCACCGACCAGGGCATGAAAGCGCTCGAAGAGGTTTTCGCTGAAACAATGCCGCCCGAAATGGGCTACGACTATGCCGGCATGTCGTTCCAGGAGAAGCTGGCGCAGCAAGGTATACCGTCGTCGGTGATCTTTGCATTCTCGCTCCTGTTCGTGTTCCTGATTCTCGCCGCGCTCTATGAAAGCTGGAGCCTGCCGTTCAGCGTTTTGCTCAGCACTCCGGTCGCGGTGTTGGGAGCCTTGGGCGTGCTCTGGTTGCGCCGGGTGTTGCTCGGCCACTTCCTGCCGCCGTACATGGTCCAGATCGAAAGCGATGTGTATTCGCAGATCGGATTAGTGATGCTGATCGGGCTGGCCGCGAAAAACGCCATCCTGATCGTTGAATTCGCCAAAGATGAACTCGAGAAGGGCAGACCATTGATGGATGCGGCGCTGGAAGGAGCGCGCCTTCGTCTGCGTCCCATTCTAATGACATCGTTCGCCTTCATCCTGGGCTGCGTTCCACTCTGGATCGCCACCGGCGCCGGCTCGGTCGCCCGCCAGATCATGGGAACCACTGTCATCGGCGGGATGCTGGCTGCCAGCTTTATCGGTATCTTTATTATACCGTCCGCGTTTTACGTCGTCGAAAGGATTTCCGGCGCCGCGACGCCTCGGGAACTTGCGATTGTGCCGCCGCCGTCGCCGGCTCAGGGTGATTGATTCGATGCCTCCAAAAATAGCCATCGCCGCGATCTCATTTTGGGTGCTGTACGGCTGCACAGTGGGGCCAAACTATCAGCGCCCTAAGCTTGCGACGCCCTTGCAGTTTCGCGCGCCCGAGCCGCTTCCCGCGCAACAAGCCGCCTCCATAGCCGATCAGAAGTGGTTCGAAGTCTTCAAAGACGAGCAACTGCAAGCGCTGATTCGCAAAGCGTTGGTGCAAAACTATGACCTTCGCGACGCGGCTGCGCGCGTGGAAGAAGCCCGCGCGAACTTGGGGATCACTCGATCGGACCAGTTTCCTCAATTTGGCGCGAGCGGCGGCGTGGAAGTCAATCGCTTCTCGCGCGACGGCGCCACCCCATTGCCTCCGCTGTTTCTGCCCTCGCAGAACCGCAGTTTCGGTAGCGCTTCGCTGAACTTGCTGTCGTTTGAAGTCGATTTGTGGGGCAAGCTTCGCCGCGCCACAGAGGCCGCACGCGCGAATCTTCTGAGCGCCGAGGAAAACCGCAGGACGGTGATCACGACTTTGGTCAGCGACGTTGCGACCGCTTATCTATCGTTGCGGGAGCTCGACTATGAGCTCGAAATTTCAAACCAAACCCTCGAGACGCGGCAGCAATCACTCAATCTCGTAAAGTCCCGGCAATCGGGCGGGGTCGCAACGCTCTTGGACATGCGCCAGGCCGAGCAGCTGGTCGACACAGCGGCTCAAACCATTCCAGTCATCCAGCAGCAGATCGAACAAACCGAGAATCAGATTCACCTTTTAATGGGCGAGCCGCCGGGCGAAGTGCCGCGCGGACGAATCATCACTGCGCAGGATCTGCCCCCAGAAGTTCCCGCAGGGCTGCCTTCGGCTTTACTTGAACGCCGCCCCGATATTCAAGCGTCCGAGCAAAATCTGATAGCCGCCAATGCTGAAATCGGCGTAGCCAGGGCCGCCTATTTTCCGCAACTCAGCTTGAGCGGATTTCTAGGGGGCCAAAGCACTCAACTCGCGAGTTTGTTTAGCGGTCCGCACACCGCCTTCACTCTTGCGCCGCAACTGGCGCAGCCGATCTTCACCGCCGGGCGCTTGAAGTCGAACGTCAGGCTCACGGAGGCTGAGCGCGAGCAGGCGCTGGTGCAATATGAAAAGACCATTCAGACCGCCTTCGCGGAAGTTTCGAACAGTCTGATCGCGCATCAACGCACGCGCGAGAGCCGCGAAAAGCAGGAGGCGCTGGTGTTTGCCTTGCAGGACCGGCTGCGCCTCGCGTACGTGCGTTATCGCGGAGGCGTTGACTCGCAGCTGGACGCTCTGGACGCCGATCGCGATCTTTTCGCGGCGGAATTGTCCCTATCACAAATACGCCTCCAGGAATTACTCACGGTGGTACAACTCTATAAGGCACTAGGTGGCGGATGGCAGTAAATTCCATTGTCGGGATCCACCACATCACCGCAATTGCCGGCGATCCCCGGCAGAATATCGATTTCTATACGCGCGTGCTGGGTTTGCGTCTCGTAAAAATAACGGTCAATTTCGACGATCCCGAAGCCTATCACCTCTACTACGGCGATGGCCACGGCCGTCCCGGCACCATTCTGACGTTCTTCGCTTGGCCCGGGGCACAGCGCGGCCGCCAAGGAAATAGCCAGGTTACCGCCGCATCGTTCGCCGTACCGAAGGACTCGCTGGCTTTTTGGACCGAGCGGCTCGGCGCGCATGGCATTGCTTTTGAAAAGCCGCCGCAGCGTTTCGGGCAGCCCGTGCTCTCCTTCATTGATGGCGACGGCCTGCGTCTCGAGTTAGTCGAAACATCGGTCACGTGTGCGTCGCACGTTTGGGAAGGCAGCAGCGTTCCGACAGAGCGCGCCATACACGGCTTTCAGGGCGCCACCCTTTCAGAAACCGGTTACGAACGAACGGCGGCCTTGCTCACCGAGACGATGGAATACCATTTGTTGGGCCAAGAGCAAAATCGTTTCCGCTACGAACCCTGCCATTCGCACAGGGGCGAACCGGGCCGAACCATTGACGTGATTTGCGCGCCGGCCGGCCCGGAAGGGCGCGTGGCGGTCGGCACCGTTCATCACATTGCCTTTCGAACTCCCAACGACGCTCAGCAACGCCTGTGGCTCGCTAAGATCTCCGGGCTGCGCCACAACGTCTCGCCCGTCATGGATCGCGTATATTTCCACTCCATCTACTTTCGCGAACCCGGCGGCATTCTCTTCGAAATCGCGACCGATTCGCCTGGGTTTGCCGTCGACGAACCCATCGAGCAGCTCGGCGAGACGCTAAAACTTCCCCCCTGGCTGGAGGCCCTCCGTCCTAAAATCGAAGCGGCGCTGCCACCCATCCATTTGCAACAGAAAGCCACACCATGACCGCAACCGAGTCCGCGTTTGTTCATCGCTTCGTCCCTGGGGCGCCTTCGGGTCCCAAAACGACTCTGCTCCTTCTGCACGGAACCGGCGGGGATGAACAGGATCTGATCCCGCTCGGCCGGCAGCTTCTGCCAGGGGCAGCGCTCCTCAGCCCTCGAGGCCGTGTGCTGGAGCACGGCATGCCCCGCTTCTTTCGCCGCATTGCCGAGGGCGTTTTTGATCTCGACGATTTGAAGCAGCAAACCGACGCGCTCGCTCGTTTCATCCACAGCGCCTCACAGAACTACGGCGTGGCTGACAATCGGCTGATCGCGATCGGCTATTCCAACGGCGCCAACATCGCCGCGAGCCTTCTCTTGACGCATCCGCAATTGCTCTCGGGCGCCGTACTCTTCCGGCCCATGGTTCCCTTCCGGCCCCAGCCCGCTCCAGACTTAAAAGACGTGCCCGTGCTGCTGGGTGCGGCCAAGCACGACCAGATGGTTCCTCCCCAACAAACCTCCGAGCTTTCACAGATCCTAGCCGCCGCCGGTGCCCGTGTCACCGTCCACTGGCATCCGGGTGGTCATGAGCTGGGAACAGATGATATCGCCGCAGCAACGGAGTGGCTCTCCACATGAAAGCAGAGCAGTACGATGCATTAGTGCTCGGCAGTGGCGAGGCAGGCAAGTAATCTGGCTTGGCACCTTGCAAGCTCCGGACAGCGTACGGCGATGATTGAACGCCGCGTAAGCCCGGCTGCGGTACCGAAGTCGAAATTTCTTGTTCCCGGCGATAATATCGAGACCTCCGCCTAAAATCTCGATTCCGCCGTCCCCGGGGCTGGGGGGCCTCAGCTTCGCCCTGAAGCTGGCATGCGTGCCGGCACCGCTCCCTACTACGATTGAGGTATGGTGGCCTCCGCCGCCAGTGTTAAAAGAAAAACACGCCAATAGGGAATGGGAAAAGGCGCGCAGGAGGTCCAGTATAGGTCCAGATGCTCAGTTCGCCGCAGGCGCTAGACTTCGCGGCTCGGATTGAGCAAGAGAGAAAACGGCAAAGAGGAGATCATTATGCTTTTGAGTGCATTCACGCTATTTCACGTGGTTCTGAGCTTGATCGGCATCGGCTCCGGACTGGTTGTGGTGTACGGTCTGCTTGAATCGAAGCGGTTGGACGGATGGACCAAGATCTTTCTCACCACAACGGTTGCCACGAGCGTGACAGGCTTTCTTTTCCCATTTCACAGGATTACGCCCGGTCACGTCATCGGAGTTCTGTCGCTGGTTGTTTTGGCGATCGCGATTTTGGCGCGTTACCGTTACGGTCTAGCGGGCGGATGGCGCCCAACCTACGTGGCGACTAGCGCAATCGCACTGTATTTCAACGTGTTCGTCTTGGTCGTTCAGGCCTTCGAGAAGGTGCCGGCACTAAGAGCCGCCGCCCCGACCCAAAGCGAGCCACCTTTTGTAGTGGCGCAGCTGGCAGTTCTCGTGATTTTCTTGACCGTTGCGGTGGTTGCCGCAGTGAAGTTTCATGACGTGCCCATCAGAACGGCTCACGCGCAAGCAGGGCGCTAAGTGCTAATTCAGCGCGCAAGCCTTCTGGTCGCTTCGAGCGATAAATCCGTGAAGGCCTGCGCGACTGCGGCTACCATCCCTTCTCGGTTCTTGGCAGATTGGGATCCTGTTGAAGCGCCAATTCCAGTGTCTTCTCACCCAGAGTGCGCTGCCCCTGTTTCAAATAGCTCATCGCCAGGTGGAACTGCCGCCGTGGTGTCGGCTCCTTCGCAACTGCCGTCTCCAAGTACGTGGTAGCCGTGCCATAGATCGTCTTTTTGTAATAAATCCAGCCGAGCGTATCCTCCACCATGGCGTTGTCGGGAGCGAGTTCCGCCGCCTGCTGGGCGTATTTTAGAGCCTCATCCGGCTGAGAAGCGGCAAGGGTGTAGGCCAAGTTGTTCAGCGCGGCAACGTTGGAGCTGTCGAGAGCAATCACTTCGCGGTAGCGGCGGAGGGCTTCCGCGCTGTCGCCCATCTCTCCGGCTACTTCGCCAAGCATCTGCAGCGCTGCAACGTTGGCCGGATTGGAGGCGACTATGCCAAGTAAGCGCTGGCGAGCCGCATCCGAATGTTTTTCCTGGATATCGATTGCCGCCAGGGCTAAGCCAGCCTCCGGAAACTTCGGATTGGCAGCCAGTGCCGCCTCAAATGCCTTTCGCGCCGCGGGACGGTTGCCGGCGTTTAGGTACCACAACCCCAACAAATTCGCGAGCTGCGCCGATTGTGGATGTGCCGCAACCAACTCCTTAAGCCGCTCTTCTGCCTTCGCCGGCTGCTTCTGCGCCGTATAAACACCTGCCAGAATCCGCGCCCCGCGTAAGTCATTGTTCTTGATCGCTTCCTCGGCGTCGGCTATGGCGCCAGGGTAATCGGCCTCCTGAAGCCGGAGAAGGCCATCCTGGATGACCAGTTCCGGAAGACGCCGGACTCGCAAAGCCTTGTCCAGAGCGGATCGCAACTCTTTGGTTTCGCCGTCCCCTAACAGCGCCCAATTGCGCTCCACAACCACCGCCAACATGTCTTTCTGGTTCGCCGGGGCACTATTCAGTGCATCGAGAGCCGCTTTCCATTCCTTCGCCAGTATGAAATTCTGAGCCAGCGCCACCCGCGATCGGATTAGCGCCGGATTGATCCGCAACGACTCATTCCATTGATGCCGCTCAGCCAGGGTTTGGCCCTTCGCTTTGTCGACCGCGGCCATCGCGGCGTGTCCTTCGGCGAATTCCGGGTTAAAGCTCAGGACTGCGGTAACATCTTTCTCGGCATCCGCAATGTTTCCAGTCCGCAGGTAAAGGCCCGCCCGCTGGAACAGTATATCCCCGTCTTTCGGATTTTTCTTCAAGGCCTCAGCCGCCAGATTCAGCGCCGCTTGGTCCTTCCCCATCGCCACATATGCGGTGAAAAGGCGGCTTCGAGTGGCGCGGTCATTCGGATTCTCTTTGACAAGCTTTTCAAACTCCGCCAATGCCTCCTCCCGCTTCCCCTGGTTGAAGAGGAACAAAGCGTGCTGAGGCTTGAATTCGGCGACGGGAAGCGCCGCCACCTGCCGATACGTCTGGTCGGCCTCCGTCATGCGTTTTCCGGCTAGCTGGATCGCTGCAAGACCCATGAGCGCTGTCCCGCTCTTGGGATCCAATTGAATGGCTTTTCGCAACTCGGCTTCCGCCTTAGCGGTCTGATTTGTAACCAAATAAAATTGCCCCATCGCCAACTCAGCCAGCGAAGATTGGGGGGCCTGCGCCACCGCCTGCTTCAATACCTGTTCGGCGCCCGGCAGGTCCTTCTGGCCCAGTTTGAATCGGGCCAGTTCCACCGAGGTGCGCAGCCGGGATGGGAACTTCCGCAGAGTAGCCTCCAGCCTGGCAGCCGCTTCGTCCGTCTTACCCAGTTTCCATTCAGCTAACGCCAGCGCATCGTTCGCATCGGAGTTGTCGGGCGAAGCGGAAAGCACTTCCTCTAGCCGGCTGGTGCCTTGTTGCACCGCTTCTTTGTTCCCTCTGGTAACCATCAGTTCGCCCAATCTCAATTGGGCAAGTTCGTCCTTCGGATTCAACTCCGTCGCCCTGTGGAAGGCTCCGGATGCATTCACTACGTTTCCCAGCGCCAGATAGGCGAGGCCCATTTGATAGTACGCTTCTGCATCATTCGCCATGACCCCCGACGCGTTCTTGAATTCCAGAAGGGCTCGTGAATAGTCCTTCTTTGCCATGTATGCTTTTCCTTGGCGCAGGAATTTGGCTTCCCTGGCTTGCGGAGAGCGATTACACGCGGCGGACATGCCGAAAACAACCAGCACGGCGGCAGCTGCAAACATCCGGGGTTTTCGCGAATGAGGCGTTTGACGAATGCAAGTCATGGATGTGAACCTTTCAAAAGCACGTGTCGAAAGCACGCGGCATGCCACGGGCCGACATCCCGTGACCAAGCCTGCCGTAATAGGCAAGGTCAAGCCCGCACCGCAACTCGCCACCCGTCCGGGGGATGATCTTACAGTTAGGAGCCTTCCCACAGGCCGCTTTTTTGGAATTCAGACCAAAAAATCGCACCCTGTGCCAGACCGGAGCGCGAAATTAGAGCCGTTTTTCTGCTTGTACGATACCGGCGTAGCCGAACTGGAGGATCCCGACGGCCATGGGATCGTGCCAGGGATATTTCGGGCTTTCGTTGGGCCTACCGGTGTGCATCGGTCGGCGCGCCCGGCGGACCACGTCTTGCCTCAAAAAGGTGGGAAAGTTCGCCAAGAGCTCTCCTTAGTCCCGATTTATCTCCCTCTCTAATTCTGACGATCTCCTTTGTTTTCTTATACTCAGCATACGGCATCCGACGTGCATATGCCGACGCCCAGGAAAGGAACCTGCGTCTGACCTTTCCGTTGGCTAACGTAGCGACCCTCGGAGCTTATGTCGAGCGTTCAAGGCCATAGATATTTAAGGAGAGAAAAACAGCATGCGTAGTTTATTGCGTACGTCGGTTGCCATCGGATTCTTCGTTATCGGCTTGTCACTCCTGACCCATTCGGCTCAGGCTCAACCGCCTCTTCCGGGGCTAACGAATCTCAACTTTCTCAGCTATACGGGTAGCGCACCGAAGAATTATTTTACGACCGTTGATCCGACCGGCTGGACGAAATCTCCCGGGGGTAACCTGATCTTTATCGATACTCCCGGCACTTCCAACACCTCTGCGACAACGGCTTGCGGCCCAACTTACCTTCAAACGTACGGTTGTCCGAGCACTCTGGCCATTCCGGGGGGGTACAACGAGGTCGAGGCGGACGGCAATCCTTCTTATGAGAATGGGTTCCAGACGAGCGTTAGCGGACTGACTGTAGGACAAACCTACCAGCTAAGCTTTTATCAAGCGGCTAGTCAGCAGACAGGATTTACCGGTGCCACGACCGAGCAGTGGATCGTCTCGTTGGGTACTTCCGGGCTTACAGACTGTGCTGGCTGCTTGGGCGGCGGCAATAGCTCATATTCCAACGCCGATGCGACAGCAAGCATCACTTCTACGGCGTTGATGAGTACGCCGTCGCAAGGCATGACGGATTGGAATTACGTCACGATCGATCTGACAGCCGACGCTACGACCGACCTGCTGAGTTTCTTGGCTTGGGGTGACAACGGCAACACCAACAATCTTCCTCCGATGGTGTTCCTAACCGGGGTTAATTCACCATCTGGGCTAAACACACCGGAGCCCGGAAGTATCGTGCTCCTCGGCAGTGTCCTCCTTGGTCTTTGCGTGGCTATTTGGCGTCGACGGCGCACGGCCACACTCTGATCGTTCTATCGGGCCCTCAGTGCATGGTTGGGACCAGGGCGATCCCTGATATTTGCGTCCCAAAGGTGCACTGAGGCCCATTTTGGTGTAACCTCCTTGCCTGATTTACCAGACCTGCAGGACCTTCTGCCGTTCGTGTTGAGCGTTGCAAGGCAATGCGTGTGGCTGGTGCTTCTCTCGGTGATCTTTGTGCCGCTCGAACGGCTGTTCGCCGTGCACCCGCAAAAATTCTTCCGCAAAGCCCTTTTTCAGGATGTAAGCTATTTTTTCATCAGCGGCTTGGTGCCCAGCCTGCTGCTCGCTTTTCCGCTTTCTCTTGCGGCTGTCGGTGCCCACTCCCTTGTCCCATACCGCATGCAAGTCGCGGTCGCGGCTTGGCCGCTGTGGCAACGGATCCTTGCTGGACTCGTAGTCGGCGAGATCGGTTTCTACTGGGGCCATCGCTGGACGCACGAAATCCCCTTTCTGTGGCGCTTCCATTCCGTCCATCACAGTCCCGAGCATATCTACTTTTTGATCAGCTCACGAGCGCATCCGATCGACAATGTGTTCATCCGGCTGTGCGGTCTGATCCCGGCCTACATTCTGGGAGTGGCGAGTCCTCTAACCCCAACCGGCAGCTTGATCCCGGTGCTCATCGTGTTGGTTGCTACCATATGGGGCTTCTTCATCCATTCGAATCTGCGCTGGCGGCTGGGTCCGCTGGAATGGCTGATCGCGACCCCCGCCTTCCACCACTGGCACCACACCCTGGGCGAGCCGCGGGACCGCAACTACGCCTCTATGCTGCCCTGGATGGACTGGATCTTCGGCACCTTCTATCTGCCGAAGCAATGGCCGTCGGCCTACGGCACCGACACGAAGGTGCCCAGTTCATTGGCTGGGCAACTGGTTTATCCGTTACTCCCGAACCCGTCGCAAGTCAGTCCACCGCAGCCGGTTGAGGTCTACGAGTATCAGCAGGAGCCCTCAACGATCGGCAAAGAATATTGAGACCTTGACGAGGGACCGCTCCCTTACGGTCACGGCTCTGGTCCCGCACAGAGACGCACCCGCGGCGCAAAATCAGCTCGTGAGCTTGCCGGCCGATGCCGTACGCGCCAACTTGAAGTTTGGGGGCCTGGGATGAGCTAAGATCGAGGAGTCACCAGAGGTAGAACGCATGACACTGAGCAGGCGCAAGCTGTTTGTCAGCGCTGCCGCAGCCGCACTTCCCCGTATTTTGAGAGCAGCCGATCAGGCCGATCAGTCGCGCATGATTGTGCGTTCGCCCCGTCCCGAAGATCTGGAAATGCCACTCGATGGCTTCACCGATTGGATCACACCCATCGACCGGTTCTTCGTGCGCTGCCACACCTATACGCCCCAAGTGAACTTGAGCGAGTGGAGTCTGAAGATCGACGGCCAAGTCGATCACCCCACGACGCTGACGATGGACGACCTGAAGAAGCTCCCACGGACGGAACTCGTCGGCGTGTTGGAGTGCGCCGGAAACGGGAGAAGGTTTTATGAGCCGCACATGGCAGGCGCTCAATGGGCGTTCGGTTCGGTTGGCAACGGAAGATGGACCGGAGTACGCTTGCGCGACGTTCTGGAGAAAGCCGGCATCCGGAGCTCGGCCAAAGAGATTCTGTGCGACGGCGCCGATGTTCCACTGGGGACAATGCCGGATTTTCAGCGCACCATAACCGTGGCAAAAGCGCTCCATCCCGATACGCTGCTCGCCTACGAAATGAACGGCCAACCCTTGCCGCTGGAGCATGGGTTTCCGTTGCGCGTGATCGCGCCCGGCTGGGCGGGCGACTCATGGGTGAAGTGGCTGCAGCACATCGAAGTGCTCGATCACGAATTCGAAGGCTTTTGGATGAAGTCGGCTTACAGGCATCCAACGCACCCGGTTCCTCCCGGGACGGCCGTCGATCTGGCCGAAATGGTGCCGGTCACCGATCTTGGCGTGAAGTCTGTCATTGCCAGTCCCAGCGGCTGGGCCAAGCCCGGATCGATGCGCGTCCAAGGCACAGCCTGGTCCAACAGTTCGCCGGTCAGTAAAGTGGATGTATCCACCGATGGTGGCCAGACCTGGAAGCCGGCCAAGCTGGGCGGCCGGCCGACTCAATATGGATGGCGGCTCTGGCAATATGACTGGAAGGCGGCGGAGGGCACGTACATGCTTCTCGCACGCGCGACGAATGCGGCGGGGCAGGTCCAGCCACTCAGTCAGGAGTGGAATCCAGCGGGCTATCTCTGGAATGTGGCGCAACCCACTACCATCACCATCTCGGCTCAGGCTCCAGTCGCAGCCGCCGCGGCAGCACCCTCCCAAGAATCGGCCTATCCGGACGGCTACAAAGCAGCCTGTTTCGGCTGCCACGATGAGCATATGATGCAGCAGCAGCGCCTCACCCGCCCCCAATGGGATCGCGAACTCAACAAAATGACCGGCTGGGGCGCCCCGCTGAAACCCCAAGATCGTGACGCTGTCTTGAATTATCTGTCCAACCAGTTTAAGTAGGAGGCAAACCCGGCAACGTTGCGCCTAGCCCTCCGCTAGTGACAATATGTTCGATGCCTATGAACGAGAGTGCTAACCCGGTTGCCGCACCCGCGGTAGAAACGCGACTGGTTTATGCGCACGGCTTGGCCGCCATCCTGACGCTGCTGATCTCAGTGACGTTCGGCATCCTGGCTTCGTTGGAACTGCTGGTTCCCGATCTGGCCGGAAACTCGGCTTGGCTGAGTTGGGGGCGCCTGCGTTACGACCACACCCAGGGCATCATGCTCGGATGGCTGGGCAACGCGTTCTTCGCCTTCCTCTATCATGCCGTGCCATTGCTCACCGGCCGGCCGGTCACCAGCGTGCGACTGGGTCAATGGCTCTTTGGTCTCTGGAATTTTGCCGTGGTCGTGCCCGGCTGGGTGCTGGTGCTGGCCGGATTCAGCCAGCCTCTGGAATGGGCGGAGTTTCCATTAGTAATCGATGCCTTCGTCGTGCTGGCATTGGTGCTGGCCATCATCCAGTTCTTGCCGCCGTTCTTCTGGCGCGGCCTGGAAGATCTCTACGTATCGAGTTGGTACATCATCGGCGCGCTGGTATTCACGCTGCTGGCCTACCCCATGGGCAACTTCGTGCCCGAGTTGGTACCGGGGGCCCGCGGCGCGGCATTCAGCGGGCTGTGGATTCATGACGCGGTCGGCCTGTTTGTCACGCCGCTGGCGCTAGCCATCATCTACTTCGTCATCCCCGCAGCCACACGCCGGCCGATCTTCAGCCACTTCCTATCGATGCTCGGCTTCTGGCTGCTGTTTTTCCTGTATCCACTCAACGGCACGCATCATTACGTCTTTTCAGTCATTCCGATGAACGCGCAGATCGGAGCCATCACGGCCTCGGCGCTGCTCGGCGTCGACGTGATCATTGTCGTGGCCAATCTGCTGCTCTCGCTACGCGGCTCCGGAGTCTTCCCGCGCGATGTGGCGCTGCGCTTTGTGTCCATGAGCACCATCTTTTATTTGGTGGTGAGCATTCAGGGCTCGGTGCAAGCACAGATGGCCGTCAACCAGGCCATTCACTTCTCCGACTGGGTGATCGGGCATTCGCACCTGGCGATGCTCGGCTTTGCGACCTTTGCGGCGGGGGGGGGCCTGGCGCACGTCTGGCAGCGCATCCCTTGGGCGCGGTACAACGCCACCGCGCTCGAGTGGTCCTACTGGCTGCTATTTGCCGGGGTGATCCTCATGGTGACGGATTTGACGATCGTGGGGCTGGTGGAAGCTCGGCTGTGGCAGTCGGCGGCGCCTTGGCTGGAGTCCGTGCGGGCTGCGCGGCCATACTGGCTGGTCCGCACTGGTTCTGCAATACCGATCGCCGCCGGGTTCATCGCGTTGCTCGCGGGCTTGACTACCGGACCCAGGGGCGCTGGTCTTCAGTCGGTCGAAGAGACCATCGGCTTGAAACCGGTTCTGGAAATAGCGCCACGCCTGGCGGCCACCGTGTCGGAGGCCTCGTGAGCCGCGACGCACGGCGTTTTCTCCGCATGTCGTACCTGGTGGCGAGCGTCGGCGGAGTGTTGTTCTTTGCGATGTCGGTGGCGCTGCTCGGCATCTGGCCGGGACGCGTGTTGGAAGACGAGACTCGCAGTATGTCGCCCGCGCATCCACTCGGACTTACGGTGAGCGAGCAACGCGGGCGCATTATCTACGGACGCGAAGGCTGCGCTTACTGCCACACGCAGCAGGTCCGCTACCTGCACGCTGACATGGCCCGCTTCGGAGCGCCCACCCTGGCGTGGGAGACGCGGTTCGATTATCCACATCTGTGGGGCACGCGCCGCATCGGACCGGATCTGGCGCGGGAAGGCGGCACGCATTCCGAGGACTGGCACTTCGCGCACCTTTTCGCTCCCCGCAATCTCGTTCCGGATTCTGTCATGCCGGCTTACGCCACGCTGTTCGATGGTTCTCCGGATCGGCCGAGGCAAGGAGCGCGCGACTTAGTTTCGTACCTGGATACTCTGGGCCGCGCTAGGGAGCTTGCCGGACCGGAAGGAGAAGCGCATGCGCGTGCCGCCTGCAATTGCCCGAATGACGAAATGGCGCAGATGGCGTTCCACGCAGCCGCTTTGAATGTAAATCCTGCCCGGACGCGGCGCCAGGGGACCTCTCCGAAGTTGCCCGCAGCCGGTGACTTGGTCCGCGGACAGCAGCTCTATGCCCACAACTGCGCGAGCTGCCATGGAGTGCGCGGCGAAGCTGACGGGCCCGGTACTGCCGGGTTGCACCCTAGGCCTGCGAATCTGGCCGGGCACGAATACACGGTGGATCGCCTCGGCTACGTCCTTTGGAACGGAGTCGCGGGAACCGCGATGCAAGCCTGGCGCGATCTTCCGGCGGAAGACCTCGCGTCCCTGGCTCAAGTGGTTCGCGGATTCCACGTCGCGCAACAGGAGCCAACGCTTCCGGCGAATATCGTAGATCTCGGGGCCCACGTCTATACGGTCAACTGCGCGCAATGCCATGGCGAGCACGGCGCAGGGGACGGATCGGCAGTCGCGGAGCTCAGCATGACGCCAGCCGATTTTCGGGGCGCGCGGCCGAGCGTCGCCGAAAGTCTTCGCGCCCTCCGCAATGGCGTAGAAGGGACGCCCATGGCGCCGTGGACCGGAAGGTTGAGTGAAGCCGAGCTGTCTGCAGTGGCCTACTACGTGCGCGGCTTCTTCCAGGGGGCGCAGTGATCACCGATATCATTGTGTTCTCCGCGGTTGTCTTCGCCGCCGCGTTTCTTGCGGCCTGGATGGCGCGGCCGGACCTGCGGGCCTGGATCGAACGACCCAAGCACAGGTTTCAGGCGAATGTGCAAAGCTATGATCATGTGCAGTGTGGCGACTCCCGTCCGAGGAAGGGCAAATCTGCATGATTGAAAGCGAATCTAACCGAGCCTCGACCGTGAGGGAGACGGTGCCCGACGGCCATCTTCATCGACCTGCCGGAGGAGAACGCGGCGGAATGCCCGCAGTGCTGCTCGCCTGCTGCGCCATCGGAGCGCTCACCATCGGCGCCACGTTAACGCTGGCATCCCGGCGGTCGACGGTGTCGCGAGCAAACGTGCCCGCCTTCGCCACCGAGGAGTATGGCAAACGCCTTCTGGCGCAAACGTCGGAGTTGCTCGGCCCGGATAATCCCGATCCCAAGATGCGCTACTCGGGAAGCCGGCTGGCTTGCGGCTCCTGTCATCTTGGCACGGGCATGGAGCCGGGCACCCTGGCCCTGTTGCAGGCGACGCAGCACTATCCGCGGTTCTCCCCGCGCGTCGGCGGCATGACCGACATCGAAGATCGCGTCAACGAATGCATGGCGCGCAGTATGAACGGCCGCGCCTTGCCGGCGAACAGTCCCGAGTTGATCGCCATGGCTTCCTACATCCGTTCGCTAGGTGACCGAAACGCCGCCATGAGCGCCAGCCTCCTCAAGGCGAAAGAGCCGCCGGCGTTGAAGACTCCGGACCGCGCAGCCGATCTCAAAGCGGGCAAGCAGGTCTTCGACGACAAGTGCGCACAATGTCACGGCTCGGATGGAGCGGGCCTCCTGGCTGAGGCCAATCCCATCCACGGGTATGTGTTCCCTCCATTGTGGGGTCCCGACAGTTTCAACGACGGCGCGGGCATGCACCGTGTTCTTACCGCCGCCCGCTTCATTAAGGCGCGCATGCCGCTGGGCAAGGCCGATCTTACCAACGACCAAGCCTTCGATGTCGCGGCCTTTATTAACGCGCAGCCGCGTCCGCATATGGCAAACCTCGATCGCGATTTTCCGGACCGCAAGGCGAAGCCCGTCGACACCAGTTACGGTCCTTATGCCGATTCCTTCGCCCCCGAGCAGCACCAGTTCGGCCCGTTTGCGCCCATTGAGGCGTATTATAAGAAGCTGAAACCATCCAAATGATTGCTGGGCCAATTAATCCTCGATAAGGAAAGGCGCACACATGAAGATTCGACTGTTGGGTTGCCTGCTTTTGCTTTCGCTCATCGCCTCGGCCGCTCCCGCCGTGCGCAGCGACATGCTGGTTTCCACGGCCTGGCTAGCGCAGCATCTCAATGACCCGAACATCGTCATACTGCAGGTGTCGCGCGATCGCACCGCCTATGACGCAGGGCACATCCCGGGCGCCCGATTCCTGGCGTTGTCGGATATAGTCGTCACGCGCGATGGCATCCTCAACGAACTGCCGCCGGCGGCCACGCTCAAGAGCCTGTTCGAACGCGCCGGTGTGTCCGACGATTCTCGCGTCATCCTATACGGCGACGCCTCCGTGCTCCCGGCGACCCGGGCTTATTTCACGCTCGACTATCTGGGACACGGCCAGGCCACGGCGTTGCTTGACGGCGGACTCCACAAGTGGACCGTGGAATCCCGCCCGCTCGCCAAAGAGACTCCCGAGGTAAAGCAAGGGCGGCTAACTCCGCGCCCACGGCCGGAGGTCGTGGTGGACATCAACGCGGTGAAAGATCTTTCGTTCGCAGCCACCAACGCCCCTTCCGCTTCTCCGGTGTTAGTGGACGCCCGCACAGCCGGTGAGTTCGCCGGAACCACTGCGGCGTCCGCCGAGATTCCACGGCCCGGGCACATCCCCGGAGCGGCCAATGTCTATTGGATGCAGGGGCAGGCCAGCAAAGACGACATGACGTTGCTTCCCGAGGCGGACCTGCGCAAACTTTACGAAAGTATCGGTGTCACCCCGGACCGTCCAGTAGTGACTTATTGCAATACCGGCATGCAGGCGTCGCAGTCCTATTTCACCTTGAAGTACCTGGGCTACGACACGCGCATGTACGACGGCTCCTTCTCGGAATGGAGCGCCGCCAAGGACTCGGCGGTTCAAAAATAGCGTTCGCAAATTGATGCTGAGCGAGGATCATTCCAATGAAAACTGAGCAACGCCTTTCACGCCAGGACCGCCGCGGCTTTCTCGCGGCCAGTGTCGCCATCGGAGGAACGCTCGCCGCAACCCGGGCAAGCGCACAGGCTCCGGCCGCGTCAACGAAACACAAGGTGGTGTTTGAGCTGAACGCACCCGCGCCCTCCGGGTGGGACCAGCTTTTTCACAATGTCGACAACGTCCTCCAAATTTTTAAAGGTGACGGCGTGACGGTGGAAGTGGTGTTCTTCGGCAAAGGCTTGACCATGCTGCTGAAGAAGAATGGCGAGTATGCCGACCGGTTGAAGGAAGCGTCCGACAAAGGAGTAATTCTGGCGGCCTGTCAGAACTCCATGCGCGCGATGAAGGTGACCACCGAAGACTTATTCCCGTTTGCGGCACAAGTCGACTCCGGAGTTGCCGAGTTGGTTCGGAAACAGGAAGCCGGCTGGTCGTACATCAAGGGCGGGGAGTAACCGGCTCGGCCAGCCCAGCGCACTGTGCGCGAACGGCGCAAATCTCGAGACAACGCACTTATTCGACCGAAAATGTCTCGCGAGTGTCGTACATTTGCTGGCCGACATTGTCATGAACGGTCAGCACAATGGTGTATTTTCCGAGCGGCTGGTCCGTCGCGAGATTTAGATTCAGCTCGCCGGGCTGATAACGCTGCGGATAATAGGTCTGGATTTTTTGATTCGCGGCTTGGGGTTCGTTGTAGGCAACCGAGTCATCTTCACGAAGCACCGTGAGACCGTACTCGACGTCCACTTGATTCTTGTCGCCCAGTTTGTAGCCGGTCATATCGAAGCGAGCCCAAACCGAATCGCCGGGACGATAGGCGGCCACAGGCAGCGGTTTGACGTCGTCCTCGCCGCGTAAAAAGCGGAAGTTGCGGACGGTCAACGTATCGCTCGGAGCCACGTCGCGGCCTTTGATGTGAAAGACGGCCCGCTTCTCCTCCGTGGTCTTGGCCAGTTCATCCGATAGTTTGATCAGGACCGCATACTCGCCTGTGTCGGGCAAAGGTGGAATGACGATAGTGTCGTGCAATTTGGGCTTCCAGTCTTTGTCTTCCTGCGTGACGGTGGTTTCGATTTTTCCCTCCTCGACAGGTTTGAGCAAGACGCCGTCTTTGTCGCGGACTTCGATCCGGAACTTGAGCGAGACGTTTTGCTTGCCGTAATCGTCGGGCTTGTCGACTTTGCGGTAGCCCTCCACCTGGCAGCTGAAATACATGGTTTCGCCGGGAACGAAATTCTCGCCGGAGGCTTCGGGCGGCCCGTCTTCGCTGCGCGAGAACACGGGGTGAACGACGGCGAGCGGTTTATCGGCGGGGGCAGCCGCGGGAGGCAATGCCAGGAAGAAGAGCGGGACCGCTGAAATTAATTTCACGGCGAACAACTACCTTATTCCACCACTGTACTCCAGCCGCGGCGCGACAGGTCCCAGTAGATGACCGCGCCGGCCGCGATGCCCATCGCCAGAAGTAAGGACCCACTCGCGAAATCCTTCAAAAGCAACTTGCCGGTACCGAATAAAATGCCATAGATCAGGAGGCAGCCGCAGATCCAATCAAGCAGATTCGAGAGGCCGCCGGTGGAAGGACGGACGTCGGGAGCGAGGCGCGCGATGGGTCGCCAGCCGGCAGCAGACGGGTGCGTGCGGCGATAAAAGGCGACGAGTGTCTCTTTGGATTCGGGGCGCGTGAGAAACGTCACGGCGAGCCAGACGACGGTCGTAACCGAAACGGTGACGATCATAATCCAGGCGAAATCGCGCGGATGGTCTTTGTCGAGTCCGACGACGGTTTGCATCACGAGCGAGACAACGAACCCCGAGATCATGGCGGAGACCTCGCTCCAGGCGTTAATGCGCCACCAATACCAGCGCAGCAAGAGGACGCCGCCGGTGCCCGCGCCCGTGACCAGCAGAAGTTTCCACGCGCCGGCGATCGAGTCCAGGTAGAAAGTCACTACGGCCGAAATAATCGTAAGAAGCACCGTCGCATATTGCGATGCCGCTACATAATGCCGCTCGGTTTCGCTCTTCTTTAAGAAGCGCCGGTAGAAATCGTTGACCAGGTAGCTGGCGCCCCAGTTGAGCTGCGTCGCGATGGTGGACATATAAGCGGCGGCGAAGGCCGCGATCATCAGGCCGCGCAACGATGGCGGCAGATACGCGATCATCACCCGGATGTAGCCGGTTTCCGGGTCGGCCAGGCCAGGGAAAAGAATCAGCGACGCGAGCGCCACCAGAACCCAAGGCCACGGACGCACGGCATAATGCGCGATGTTGAACCAAAGCGTCGCGAGCAGCGAATTCTTTTCGTCCTTCGCGCTGAACATGCGCTGCGCGACGTAGCCGCCGCCGCCCGGTTCGGCGCCGGGATACCAGGTGGACCACCAGTTCATTGAGATGTAAACCAGGAACGTGATCATCGGCATCCACGCGGAGTGGAGGTCGGGGACGAAATTGAGCACGGAGCCTTGAGCGGCGCCGCGCGCCTGGTCCACCAAGGCAAGCTTTGCTTTCATGCTGTCGATGCCGCCGACGGCGCGCACCGCGAAAACCGCGAGCACGGTGACCATGCCCATCTTGATGACGAATTGAAAAAGATCGGTGACCAGCACGCCCCACAGGCCGGAGAGGGTAGAGATAAATGACGTGAGCGCGATCATTCCGATGACGATGGCGAGGGCTTGCGCCTTGTTGACGCCGAGGACGAGTTCGAGAATCTTGACCATCGCGAGGTTGACCCAACCCAGGATGATGCAGTTGATGGGGATGCCGAGGTAGAGGGCACGGAAGCCCCGCAGAAATGCGGCAGGCTTGCCGGAGTAGCGGATTTCGGAGAATTCGATGTCGGTCATCACGCCGGAGCGGCGCCAGAGCCGGGCATAGAAGAACACCGTGAGCATGCCGCTGGCGATGAAATTCCACCACAGCCAATTGCCCGCGATGCCGCCCATCGCGACCATGCCGGTAACCGCGAGGGGGGTGTCGGCAGCGAAGGTAGTGGCCACCATGGACGTGCCGGCGAGCCACCAGGGGACGTTGCGCCCGGAGAGGAAAAACTCATTGACGTTCTTGCCGGCGCGCGATTTGTAGTAGAAGCCGATGGCGAGGTTGAAGAGGAAGTAGAGGGCGACTACCAGCCAATCGGTGGGGGTGAGCTGCACACATGAATTGTAACGGGCGGCCGGTATCGATCGAAACGCCAAGGCTCCTGGGAGCACTTAAAGATGTGCTGGAACACGGAGCCCGCCCGCCGCGCGGAAAGAGGAATCAGGAATGAATCTAACCTACCGGAGAAGCCAGCGGATCGCTGTTCATGGGCCTATAAGGTGGAGCTCAATCGGACAGCGTTCCCTTGCGCATGAGGTGGCGTGGCCTGGTTCAATCCCTAGGTTACGCCAGTGGATTACGCCACTTCAGACCTGGAAATCGCTGGAAATCATGGTCGGATGAACAGAGTTCGGCACGATGTTCCAGCGCCAATGCGGCCAAGTGCGCGTCCGAGGTGAGGTTTCCACCACTGCCCATGGGCGACAGGAGTCCGCGCAGGATGGTTCGGTGGCGAGGGCCCGGATCAACGATGCTCACGGATGGCTGCTCCAGCCAGGTGTCGATCAGATCGAACGCCGCATCCAGTGGCATCGGATTGCGGAAAAGACCGGGCCGGGTCGTGAGGCGAAGGAACGCAAGTAGCACAGTCCACGGAAGACCTATGGTCTCCGTTCCTGAAATCGCCGCCTCCAACCAGGATTTCGCGCGCGAGTGCAGCGGCGCGTCCCGATTCACCGCGTATATGAGAATATTGACGTCCAAGACGATCACTTGCGGAGGGCGATCTTGCGGCCCAGTTCTTCATCTTCGATGGCCTCGGCGGTCGAGAGCGCTTTATCCCAGCGGAAGTTTTGCTCCGCGCCGAGGGGATAGGTTTTTTGCGTAAACCGGCGAGTTCCACTCCGCTTGGCGGGCGTCAATCCAGCACGAATGGCATCGTTGAGCGCATGCTTGAATGAGACGCCGCGGTCGTGCATGATGTCGCGAATGATTCGCTCGGTATCGGGATCGAGGGTGACCGTGGTTCTCACTAAGACATCATAGCATCAACAAGTAAGACATCATGATGCGGGCTAGAGGATTCTTGGCGACGACTACTGTCCCGCGCACCGCGCCACCAGCAGCGTGATATCGTCGCGTTGCTCCTCGGGACTGAAATGCTTCACGTCATCGAGAATGGAGCTCATCATTCCTTGTGGGGCCAGCTCCCGATGACGGCGCAGGCTATCGACTAACCGTCGTTCTCCGAACTCTTCGCCTCGATCGTTGAATGCTTCCGTGACGCCGTCCGTGTACAGCACGAGCGTGTCGCCAGGGAAAAGGCTGCACTCCCCAATTGCGCACTCCCAATTCTCAAAAAGACCCAGAACGGTGCAAGTAGAAGCGAGCCGATCCAGGGTGTCATCGCTGCGCAAAATCAGACCGGGCAAATGCCCACAATTCGCATAACGCAGGCGGCGCGCCCGATTGTCGTATTCGGCGAAGAAGAGCGTGGCGTAAGCGCTCTCGATCGTATTCTCGAAGAAGAGCCGGTTCACCGATTGCAGGAACCGTTGCGGGTGTTCCAGGGCGATGGCGCACTGGCTGCGCAGATTCGCCTGGAGATTGGCCATCAACAGCGCAGCGGCGATCCCTTTGCCGGCGATGTCGCCCACCACCAGCCCCAGGCGCTCCTGGCCGAGATTCAGAAAATCGTAGTAATCGCCGCCGACCTGGCGAGCCTGAATGCACACGCCGGCATAATCGAGCGAGCCGAAGGGCGGTAACGATTGGGGGAAAAGCCGGGCCTGGACCATCCGCGCGATTTCCAGTTCTTGGGCTGCGCGGCGTTCAGATTCCAACTTCTCGGCAGTGGCGCGGCGCTGCTCTTCGAGCGCCCGGCTAACATCATCGAACCCCACCAGCGAAAACGAGTTCCCATCGATGTCTTCGAAGCGTGTGAAGACGCCTCCCCAGATCGGCGGCGGTTCGGTGGGTGACGCCGGCTGATTATGCTTCACCCGCCTTAGGCGCGGTGTATAGCCAAAGTGAACCCCGCGCTTGCTCCACTCGCGGAATTTGGCAACGACATCTTCGGTAAGAAAAACGATGGGCGTGGGCCGGCCGATGAGCTTGTAGTTTTCAGAGTCGGGATCGGGGGCGATCAAACGGAGCACCGTCGTGCCGTCGGGCGGGGACACCGCGACCAAGCGTTGTCCGGACTGAAGGCGGGTATCGAGAGCCAGGTCGAATCCCAGCTGATTCCGGTAGAATTCCAGGCTGCGATCCTGATCCCGCACGAAAACATTGACCGCGTCGATGCGCAGGTAGGGATTCTGCCGGTCCAGGCGAACGGGAGTGCTGCCCATGGTCGTAATTATAGGCCGGTTGGATTTTAGTCTCGACAATGGCAGTTTGTTCGTGTAAGCTGGCAAAGAAAAGGCGAACAATCTATGAACTTGGCGCTGGGGCTTTCGGAATCATCTGACTTGTTTGGGATCGCGCGGCGGAACGGCGGGATTGAGAGCTCGGTCGCGCGGTTTGAGCAGTGGATGGCGGCGCCGGATTCGCCGATTCGGGCGATTCGCCATCAGGAGGCGCGAGAGGGCGAGTATGCCGAGATTCCGGCCGCGGTCGCTCCGGCGCTGCGCGAGGCTCTGGCGACGCGGGGAATTCCGAAGCTTTACGTGCATCAGGCGGAGGCGTTGGAACGGTGCGTGGCGGGCAAGAACGTGGTGGTGGTTACACCGACCGCGAGCGGAAAGACGCTGTGCTACAACCTGCCGGTGCTGCAGCGGCTAATCGACGATCCCGATGCGCGGGCGATGTACCTGTTCCCGACCAAGGCGCTGGCCGAGGATCAGTTGCACGAGTTTCAGGCGGCGGTGGATGCCATGGGGTCGCAGGGGAACGCCTCCCAGATTCGCGCGTTCACTTACGACGGCGACACGCCGCAGGACGCGCGGCGCGCAATTCGGGAGCGGGCCAACGTGGTGCTGACCAATCCCGATATGCTGCACAGCGGCATTTTGCCGCACCACACCAAGTGGGCGAAATGTTTTGAGAATCTGCGCTATGTAGTCATCGATGAGCTGCACTACTATCGCGGCGTGTACGGCAGCCATCTGGCGAACCTGCTGCGACGCCTGCGGCGCATCTCGGATTTCTACGGCTCGGCGCCGCAGTTCATCTGCTGTTCGGCGACCATCGCGAATCCGAAGGAGTTGGCAGAGGCGCTGACGGAGGCGCCCTTTGAGCTGGTGGATCGCAACGGCGCGCCGAGCGGCGAGAAATACTTCGTTTTTTACAATCCGCCGGTGGTGAACAAACAGCTCGGCATCCGGCGCGGTTACCTGCAGGAAACGCGGCGCATCGCGGTGGAGTTTATCGAGAGGTATCAGCAGACGCTGGTGTTTGCGAACAGCCGGCTCGCCACCGAGATCCTGGTGAAGTATTTGCGCGATGCGATCGAGCGCGGGCCGCTTCCGGGTGACGCGGTGCGGGGATACCGGGGCGGATACCTGCCGCGCGAACGGCGGGAGATCGAACGCAAGCTGCGGGATGGCGAGATTCGCGCTGTGGTGGCGACGAATGCGCTGGAGCTGGGCGTGGACATTGGGTCGCTGGACGCGGTGGTGATGGCGGGTTATCCCGGATCGATTGCGTCGTCGTGGCAGAGGGCGGGACGCGCGGGCCGGCGGCAGTCGGCGTCACTGGCGGTCATGGTGGCGTCGAGCGCGCCGCTCGATCAATACGTGGTGGAGCATCCGGAATACTTCTTCGAAGGGTCGCCCGAGCACGCGCACATCAACGCGGACAATCTGGAGATCCTGATCAATCATCTGAAGTGCGCGGCGTTTGAGCTGCCGATCCGGGACGGAGAGAGGTTTGGCCCCCATGACCCTACGGAACTATGTCGATTCTTGGCAGAGGAGGCTGGCCTGCTGCATCGCTCGGGCGGCTGCTGGCATTGGACATCGGACACGTACCCGGCCGATGCGGTCAGCCTGCGCGCGATTTCGAGCGACAACTTCATTGTGGTGGATATCACGGGGGATCATCAGGTGATCGCCGAAGTGTCGTTCACGGCCGCGCTGACCACGTTGCACGAGAAGGCGATCTACATGCACGAAGCTCGGCAATTTCAGGTAGAGAAGCTGGACTATGAGGGTCGCAAGGCGTACGTGCGACGCGTCGACAGCGATTATTTCACCGACGCGATCGACTACACGCAGGTGAAGGAATTGGAGGAGTTTGAATCGGCGGACGTGAACGGCGCGCGGGCGGCGCACGGCGATGTGCGGGTGAACACGCAAGTGGTGGGATTCAAGAAACTGAAGTTTTACAGCATGGAAAATATCGGCGCGGGCCACTTGTCGATGCCGGAGCAGGAGTTGCACACGACGGCCTTCTGGCTCCATTTTCCGGAAAGCTTTCTGGCGCGATTCCCGGATATGACGCCGGCCGAGAGACAGAGCGGGTTGACGGGGTTGGCGCAGGTGATGCGGACGGTCGCGGCGCTGCTGTTGATGTGCGATCCCAGGGATTTGGGTATTGCGATTACCGAGGCTGTTTGCCAGACCTCGGGTACCTTCGAGCCGGATCTGTTTCTATTCGACACTTACCCGGGCGGCATCGGGCAGAGCCAGCCTTTGTTCCAGTTGCGAGCCAAGTTGCTGGCCGGCGCACTGGAGGTGTTGGAACGGTGCAGTTGCGAGGCGGGGTGTCCGGCGTGTGTGGGCCCGGTGGGGGAAGTGGGCGAAACGGGCAAGCGCGCAACGCTGCGGCTGCTGCGGGAATTACCAGGAGATTACCGCACGAATTCGTAGCGTTCCAGAGTGGCGGCCACTCCGGTCTCCGGACCGAAACGCACTACCTTTCCCAGGCAGTGGAGACGCACCTCGCTGTTACCGTTGTTGGGTGTGGCCGGAAGGGTGATCATGTATTCCACAGCCTCACCGATTCGCAAATTGGCACCGGCCGCAAAGAACACGCCAACGGAACTGAGATTTCTGGTCTCTCCGTGTTCGGAAAGGGTCTGGGAGCCTTTGCGGATCAACTCCAGGGGTAATTTCAATTCGAATCGTTGCGCTTTACGCTGTTCCATGGTGGTCTCGTGTCTCTAAGACTCTAAACCGATACCAGGGTTTAGGTCAATAGCAGGGAGGGTATTTCGGAGCGGTTCGGTAACGTTTTTTCAAGAGTTTGGACCAGTACCCCCTCCCGTTCTACACCAATCCAATCGGACAACAGGTATATGCGACAATAAGCTACAAGCCGCCACCTCAACTAGGACCCTCTATGAACGAGCTTAGTACCGAACAGCAGCTAAAAAAGATGCGGGACGACTGGGACCAGAGGGCCAAGGAAAACGCCCGCTACTACGTCAACACCGCGACCACGGAGTGGACCGACGAGGAATTCTTCGCGTCCGGCGAGAGGACGGTGGCGGAACAGATTCTTAACGACTTGGGCAACATCTGTCAAGGCAGACATGAGGGTGACTTGAGGGTGCTGGAGATCGGATGCGGCGCGGGGCGGGTGACACGGGCGCTAGCGAACGTTTTTGGCGAGGTTCATGGCGTTGATGTCAGCGGCGAGATGATCCGGCAAGCGAAGCTGGCATTGAGGGAGCGTCCCAACGCGTTCGTTTACCAGAATAACGGGAAGGATTTGGGGGTGGTGCCGCCCTTGGAGTTCGACTTCGCGTTCTCTTCGATTGTGTTCCAGCACATTCCCAGCCGCGAAATCATCGAAAACTATGTGCGGGAGGTCCATCGGCTGTTACGCCCGGGCGCATTGTTCAAATTTCAAGTACAGGGCGATAGTACTCTAGAGACGAAGCCGGACGATACATGGATGGGCGTGCCATTTTCCGAACAGCAAGCGATCGATATGGCGTTCCGCTGCGGGTTTGAGCCGAGGTACCGGCACGGGGCGGGCGAACAGTATTTTTGGCTGTGGTTCTTTAAGAAGTAAGGCTGCCGATCAGCTTCCGGCGGCAGGTGCGCTTTAGGGCGCCGAAGTCGAGCTGGTCTGCTGGTCCCGGCTCGATGGGCGCGCTTGGGTTGGGGGCGTCGGCGATTCGAGCTGAGCGCGGCGCCTCTGCCAGTACAACGTCATTCTCTTGGACACCTTCAGCCTTTCGGCGGCGCTCATTCGTTTTCTGCCGCGGCGTCCTTTATTGGAGCCGGCCTTGGCGGCTCTGATGCGCGATTCCAGTGTAGCGATGGCTGCGTCCAAACGCTTCTTCTCGGTATAAAGTTCTCGCAGTACCTTTAGGATGTCCATTGCGATTGTGATATTCGGGGGGCTCCTCTATCGTAGACGAGCACGCGTGAAAAATCCAGTAATCTAATGCCTATCTCATATGGAACGGGCCGCTGCAATCGAGTTCTGTGGTGCAGGTATCACTTTGGCCGTAGTAGTAATGGACCTGGGCTTTACTTCGTCAGGTAGGGCCAATTCTTAGTGAAATGGATATGAAAATAGACGATCACGAAGATGACGATTGCGACGCTGAGCAGCACGGTCAGCACAATCGACACGATCTTGCGCCAGGGCACGCTGCGGCCTTCGCGGCGCATCACCAATAGCAAACCGGCGAAGATACCGACGAAGTAGAGTGCGCACATCGGGATGGCGAACAACATCAGGTTGAAGACATCGGGCGTCGGCGTGATGATGGCCGCGAGAATCACAATAGCCAGGACCGCATAGCGCGAATGACGCAACAGGAAACGCGGCGAGAGAACGTGCAGCAGCGTCAGGAGAAATATCAGCACCGGGAGTTCAAATACCAGCGCAACGCCGAGCGTGACGTTCACGAACAGATCGAAATACTCGGTGATGGAGACCACGGGCCGGACATTGTTGCTCATCCCGATGCCGAGCAGGAACTCGAGACCGTAACGGAAGGCCAGGAAGTAAGCGAAGCAGCCGCCTCCGATGAACAGGCCCGCGGTGAGGAGTACGAAGGGCAGGGCCATCCTGCGTTCTTTCTTGTAAAGGCCCGGGGAGATGAACGCCCAGAGCTGGTAAACGATCCAGGGTGAGGCAAGAAATATAGAAGCTAACAACGGGAGCTCTACCCAGATGACGGAGAAACCCTCCATCGGCGTGAGCTGCGCCAGTTGCGGCGGGTCGACTTTCAGATGTTTGAGGGCTTCCACAGCGGGATCGCTGACGAAATCCCAGAGCTTGTTGGCAAAGCCGAGAGATAAGACAAAAGCGATTCCCAGGCCATAGAGCGCTCGGATGATCCGGTTGCGCAATTCCTCCAGGTGTTCCATGAAGGACATGCGCAGCATGCTGTCCTCTTCCTCATCCTCGGGATCGGCGGCAGGCGGAGGAGGCGGAGGTGGCGGCGGACGCCGGATAAGACCGGTTTCCGTCACCACTTCCACACGGGGAGTGACAAAAACTTCGGAGACCGGGGCGTGGACCTCGGGCGATCCTTCCCCTTCGGGAGATGGAACTCCCGGTTTATCGTCTTCCATGCTGCGCTACGTTCTCTGCGATGTCTCTCAGGTGTTGATGGATTCCGGCTCGGCGGGCTGAGTGAAAGCCTGATCGGAGGTATGCTCCGGGCTGCCGTTGGTGCTGGTCCGCGCTACGGTTCCATGGACTGGCGTCTCAGTTGAAGACACGCTGGATTCGGCGCCCTGAGGTGCGGGTACGCTTACGGTGGATGGATTTGCTTCGGTGGATGGTGTGGCGCCGCCAAAGGCGCCGGACTCGTAATAGGAGTTGTCGTAACCGGTGTAGGTGTTGTAGATGTCGTTGGTATAGCTACGAGTAACTTCCTTGATCGACTCGTTCTCCTTCTCCAACTCGCGCATGTGTGTTTCGAAAGTGGCTTTGAGTTCGCTTTGAGCACGGCGAAACTCCGTGATCGCTTTTCCGATCGTCTTGCCAAGCTCGGGTAACTTCTTGGGACCGAACAAAACAAGGGCGACGAGGAAAATGACCACCATCTCCTGCACACCCACGGGACCCATGCAAAAAACCTCCGCTTTCATAATACCAGGGAGCAACGGAACCAGTGGCGAAATGTTAATAACGCGGTGGCCGGAGGCGGCCCGGAAGTGAAGCAGGTGGAAACTAACCCAACAGCCGAATCGCTGGATGCCGCCCGCTGCCCGCTTTGAATGGAGCTGAAAGGCTTAGTAGGCGTCTGCGGGTGAAATTTGCTTACGCCGCGCGCGTTTTGCAATTGGCCTCAGCATCGCCTGGCTCCCGCAACGCCCACTTCGCTGCGACGCTGCAGTCCACCACCAACGTCTCCGGCACGGGTTAGTGCCGCTGCCTCTCCTGGCGAATTAGAGGCGTACTGTCGTCCATCGGTGGGAGCGAGTTCCTGAAGCGGTCTAGCTCGGCCCGCCATTGACGACTCTTTCTCCGACGCTCGAGCTCGGCGGCCTCGCCTTCCAGCGTATGGATGATTTGTGCATTGAGGCTTCGGCCCTGCTCTTTCGCCGCCCGTTTCATCGTCCGGTAAACCTTATCCGGAACGTTCTTGAGCGTGATGTTCATGCAACCATTTTGGAACCGTTTCCAGGCCACGCGCAAGGCCGGAGCCGTCACAGCGGCCCTGAAAATAGTATGATTGACCCACATATATGCTCCGAAAAATCGCCCTTTGCCTTACCGCCTTGATGGCCCCGTTCGCGGCACGCGCGGATCACAAAGCCCCGCCGGCGCCGAAATCGCTTCGCCTGTACGTGTTCAACTGCGGCAGCTTGGACATCTCCGATCCGGAACGGTTCCGTCTCAAGAAGGAAGAACTGGCGACGACGAACATGTCAGTGCCGTGCTTTCTCATCGCTCACCCGAAGGGAACGCTCATGTGGGACGTGGGCGTGGTTCCGGACAATGCCCTGAAGCCAGGCGAGAAATCAGCGACCGAAGGCTATGCCACCATTACCGAGACACTGAAGTCGCAATTGGAGAAGATTGGCTACGAGCCGTCGGACATTAACTATCTGGCGTTCTCGCACTACCACTACGATCACATAGCCAACGCCAATGAGTTCGCAAGCGCGACCTGGATCGCGCGAAAGATCGAGCGCGACGTGTTGCTTTCGCCGAAGCCTCCGGATCGCGTCAATCCGGCATACTATTCCGCGCTCAAAGATAGCAAAACCATTCTCATTCCAACCGACGATTACGATGTTTTCGGCGATGGAACGGTGGTGATGAAGCTCGCGCCCGGGCACACGCCGGCCCATCAAGTGTTGTTCTTGAAGCTCGCCAAGACGGGTCCGGTCGTACTGGCCGGCGACCTGTACCATTATCCGGAAGAGCGCAAGCTAAAGCGGGTGCCGACGTTTGAAGCCGATCAAGCGCAGACGGCGGCGACGCGTGAAAAGATCGAAGCGTTCCTCCAACAATCGGGCGCCCAGCTTTGGATCCAGCACGACTTCATCGCAAATTCGAAGCTAAAGAAAGCCCCGCAATTCTACGAATAAGGTACATGCGTTCTAGCGCCGCGTTCCTCGTGATGGCCGGGCTCGCCTTCGCGCAGGCGCACAAGCCGTTTCAATCGCAGTCGTCCGCCGGCGTCACCTACAGCCTCAAAGATGGCCAGCAGACGGTGGAGATCACGAACGTCGCATATGAAGCGACCAGCACCGGCGTACCCGGTAGACCGAAGGGCGAGCGACTGTTGCTGCGAACAACCACGCGGACCAAGCAAGTGGTGGACGAGATCGGAATGGAAGCTTCCACGACCGTGGAGGCTTGGCCGCTCGGCGTCGATCTGAAGCAGAAGCCGCTCTATTCGCTGAAGGTCGAGGGCGTCGATTGTAGGACGGTGGATGGCGCGCTCCTGGTGATTTTGCGCGGCTTCGAAGATACGGAGTGGTGGTCGGTTTACAAGCTCGGATCGGGCGAGCGGCTATTCGATACTTACGTGCCGCTGCTCGGGTTTTCCATCCGGCGCGACATTCAGACCATGCGGTACGTGGGCCTCGAAGTTCCAGAGGATGACGCCGCCGACGCGCGCCTGAAGGGCCCGCATGTGGTGGGAGTCCTGACGTATGCGTCGGCCGAGCGCATCCTTGGAGAGGCGCTGATCACGAGCGACGATCCCAAGCAGGCGCTATCGCTGCGATCGTTCGCGGACGCCAACCGCGCGGTGACGATCGTGGAAACGCCCGCGCGGGCATTGAAGATTTCGATCAGCCAGAACTATCCGTCGGCGCCCGCGACGGTTTCCCTCGCGGTTCCGATCCTGCGCGATGATCTGGATCTGGCCCACGCGCAGATGCCGCAGCACCTGCACATCGCGGCGTTCCGGCGATAGGCGAAAGCGCTAGGGCCGGCTCTGGCTGGAGGGTGGCACCAAGCCTTTGATGCGCAGATATACTACCATCTGGCCGTACATTTCGTTGTCGTGAACGGTGTTGAAATTGAGCACGGCGAGCTTGGTCTGCTCTCGACCGAACATTTTCACTTTGGTGGCGGCATCGGCGTCGGTCATAGAGTCATAAGCGCCGTCACAATAATCGAAGGACGCTTTGAGTGCAGCGGCCAGATCCGCCTTCGTCGTTTTCGTCTTCTCAGCGTCGCCCTTCTTTTGCTCCCCTTTGGCGGCGCCGCAGACCGCAAGTTGCACATCGGCGATATGGCCGACCATTGCGCCATAGGTCCGCTCCATCGGGCTGGCTTTGAACGAGTAGTCCGCTTCCGGCATTTCGTCGGCGGCTTTGGTCAGAATGTTCTTGATGAAGGTGTATCCACCCTTGGTGTCGGTGGATAGGGAATTTTGGGCGTTGAGGGCGGCGGCGCCGAGCAAAGCTCCCATCAGGGTCAGAGTACAGATGCGATTCACGGGGTCTCCTTGGACATTGAATTTCAAGCAGAAGTATACAACAGCAAATATGAAAGGTGGGTGAAACCGGTCGCGGGCTACTTCTTGGCTGCCGTTGCGGGCAGCGCGACAGCTGCCGGCTTCTCGGGTGTGGCGGGTTTGGCTCCCGAACTAGGTTGTGCGGCGGGCTGCGGCGCGCCGAAAGGCTTTTCTTCTCGCTCGTCCATTCCCTGATTGCGAACGATGATCGAGATGCGACGGTTGGATGGATTGGCTGGATCGTCTTTCAGGAGCAGGCGCTGGTCGGCGAATCCGCGCACCTGGCTGATCCGGCTGTCATCGAGTCCTGACTGGGTCAGAATGCGCCGGGCCGCGTTGGCGCGATCCGCCGAAAGTTCCCAGTTGGAATAGTCGGGTCGGCCATAGGGCGTCGAGTCCGTGTGCCCTTCAATCGCGATCTTGTTGGGGAGCTTCGCCAGCTCGTCGGCGAGCACTTTGAGCAACTCGCCTCCGGCCGAGGTCGGAGTCGGATTCCCAGTGTCAAAAAACAGCCCGCGCTTGGTCTCCAGCAGATCGATACGCAGCCCTTCGGCGGTCATGGTCATTTTGATCTGGTTCTGCATGTCCTTGAATGCAGGGATCTGCTTCATGGCCTGCTCGATCTTCTCTTTGATCTCCTTCAATTCTTTCTCGGAGAGCGTCAGGGTTTCGCCCACTCCGGCGTTTGTGGAACCGGTCTGGTGGCCTTTGCCGGTTGGGTCCTGGAAGTAACCGCCGACCGCCTTCTGGACTTTTTCGCTTGCGCTCAACAGCCACAGAACGATAAAGAGCGCCATCATGGCGGTAACGAAGTCGGCATAAGCGACCTTCCAAGCTCCGCCATGCTCGTCGTCGTGGTGGTCGGCCTTCTTGCGAACGATGAGGATGGGCTGAACGCCCTTTTTTGAAATCAAGCTGCCGCCCCGGACGCAGGAGCGCCGGCGGGTTTCCGGCACGTCTTATCCATTTCCTGGAAGGTCGGTCTGAGGTGGTGAGGGATGGCGCGGCGAGCGGCTTCCAGCGCGAGGATGGGCGGAACGCCTTTCATAAACGCCAGCAATCCCATCCGAAGGCATAGGAAATATTCGCTCTCGGCATTGGTTTGCTTCTTGATGTTGGCTGCCATGGGTCCGAGAAATCCGTAGCAGAGTAGAATGCCGAGGAAGGTCCCCACCAGCGCCGCCGCGACCTTGTGTCCGATTTCTTCGGGTGGACCTCCTAATGCGCTCATGGTGATGACAACGCCCAGAACGGCTGCGACGATTCCTAATCCCGGCAGGCTGTCGGCCATGGTGGAAATGGCAGCCGCGGGCAGCAGAGCTTGCTTGTGCAGCACTTCCAGATCGGTCTCCATGATCTGGTCCATGTCATGGACCTCCACTCCGCCGGCCAGCAGGGTTCGCATGGTGTCGCAAAAGAAGTGCATGGCTTCCTTATCCTTGGCGAAGGAGGGATGACGTTTGAATAACGCGCTTTTTCCGGGCTCGTCCAGATCGCCCTCCAGAGCGGTGATGCCGTTCTTGCGCGAGGTGCTGAAGAAATCGTTCAGAAAGCGCAGGGTATCGAGATAGACTGCCGGGGTGCCGTAGTGGCCGCCTTTGAATACTGCGAGGATGCTGGAGACAATCGACTTTAGAATGTACGGTGGATTACCTATAAGGACGGTTCCGATGGCTGCGCCGGCGATGATGATGAGCTCCGCCGGCTGCATGAGAACCAAAAGGTTCCCTTTTTCCATAAGATAGCCGCCAGCGATGCAGCCGAGGACGACAACGATACCAATGATGGGAAACAACTAACGATTCTCCCGCTTCGACCAATTTCAGTTTTTGCTTGCTTGCGTTAAATCGGCGGG
>Ga0209415_10001063_pt1 | contig 52383 bp, 48 predicted proteins | sample PeaSoiSIISIP2007_FD_187696 | JGI IMG/M metagenome (GOLD analysis project Ga0209415, IMG submission 187696) | Peat soil microbial communities from Weissenstadt, Germany - SII-SIP-2007 (SPAdes) (version 2) | ecosystem: Environmental > Terrestrial > Soil > Wetlands > Peat | place: Germany... | reverse complement strand
GTGTTCGCCTTCGGGGCGCCGTACCTGGGGTCCCTCGGCGCCGAACACCTGAACGCCCCGGTGGTGGGCATGGCCGCGCCCGCGACGCCGCTCGTCACCGAGGTCACGCCCGACGCCGGCTCCACGACGGGTGGAACGGCGGTCACGATCTTCGGCCGCGGGTTCGCCGGTGCCGACGCCGTATCCTTCGGCGCCACACCGGCCACCACCTTCTCGGTCCTCTCCGACAGCTCGATGGCGGCCACGGCCCCGCCGGGGTCGGGAGCGGTCGACGTCACCGTGGCGACGTCCGTCGGTTCGAGCCCGGTCGGGCCCGACGACCGGTTCACCTACGTGGACGACGCCGACGCGCTGACGTACCGCGGTGGCGTCGACCGCAGCGGCTACGACGCGAGCGAGACCCGGCTCTCGGTCGCCGATGCCGCCACCCTCACGACGAAGTGGGCCGATGCCGGCGCAGCCGGCTCGTTCGCCCAGCCGCTCGTGGCCGGCGGCCTCGTGTACTGGTCCGACTGGAACGGCATGGAGCACGCCACGAACCTGCAGGGCCAGGACGTCTGGAAGACCGACGTCGGTGTCACCGAGGACACCGAACCGGGCTGCTCGCCCCAGCTGGCCGGCCCGAGCGGTACACCCACCCTGGCCACCGTGGGCGGCACGCCCACGCTGTTCGTGCCCGGCGGGAACGCCGTGTTCTACGCCTTGGACGCCCTCACCGGCGCCGTCATCTGGCAGGTCCGCCTGGGTGTGTCCCCCGACCATTTCCTGTGGGGCTCCCCCGCGCTCTACGACGGCAGTCTCTACATCGGCGTGGCTTCGTTCGGGGACTGCCCGATCGTCCAGGGCCAGCTGCTCCAGGTCGACGCGGCCTCAGGGGCGGTCCAGCACACCTTCGACGTCGCACCCGACGGCTGCCTGGGCGGGGGCATCTGGGGATCGCCGACCGTGGACACGAGAACCGGCACGGTCTACGTCGTGACCGGCAACGCCGGGAGCTGCCCGTCGGGCGAGCCCTACGCCCCCTCCATCGTGGCGTTGCAGGCGACCGACCTCGCGCCCCTGTCGTCGTGGCAGATCCCGGTGGCGGAGCAGAACGCCAGCGGGGACCCCGACTTCGGCTCCACCCCCACGCTGTTCACCGCCGACATCGGGGGACAGACCACGGCGTTGGTGGGGGCGGTGAACAAGGACGGCATCTTCTACGCCTTCGACCGCGCCGACGTGGGGGCCGGGCCGGTGTGGCAGACGACCATCGCCACGCCGAGCCCCGACGCCGGGGTGGCCTCGATCATCTCGGCCGCCTGGGACGGATCGAGGCTCTACGTCGGCGGTGGCACCACCACCATCGACGGCTCGAGCTGTGCGGGGAGCATCGACGCCCTCAACCCCGCCAACGGCGCCTTCATCTGGCAGGCGTGCCAGTCCGCCCAGCTCTACGCCGGCATCACCGCCGTGCCCGGGGTGGTGGTGGAGGGGACCCTCGGGAGCACGGTGGAGTTCCTCGACGCCGCCACGGGCGCCACGCTGTCGACGTACGACGCACCCGCCGCGGTGGAAGGTGAGAGCACCGTGGCCGGCGGTGTCGTCTACGTCCCCGTGGCCAACGGCTCGCTCGTGGCACTGGGGCAGTAGCGCCCGGCGCCGACCCGCCGGTGCATCCTCACTCGACCATGGCGAAGCCGAGCGTGGGCGACTCGAGGAGGTCGGCCATCTCGTGGATGGGCCGCGGCGGCGAGAAGAGGTACCCCTGGAGATGGTGGCATCCAAGGTTTCGGAGAACGGCGAGCTGGTCGTGGGTCTCGACGCCCTCGGCGACGACGTCGAGGTCGAGATTCTGGGCGAGCCCGATGATCGCCGCCACGATGGCCGAGTCCTCGCGCCTCGTCCCGATCGTCCGGATGAACGACTGGCCGATCTTCACGATGTTGATGGGGAAAGCCCGCAGGTAGCTGAGCGACGAGTACCCGGTCCCGAAGTCGTCGAGCGCCAGGTTGACGCCGAGGTCGCGCAGGGCGCGGAGAAACGGCTCGACCGTGACGGCGTCGTCGATGAGCGTGCTCTCGGTGAGCTCGATGGTGAGCAACGTGGGGTCGAGGCACGTGCGGGCCAGTGCCCCCGACACGACGTCGACGATGTCGCCGCAGACGAGCTGACGCCCTGAGACGTTGACGGCGACCGGGAGGCGCCGGTCGGGGAAGCGCCGGGCCCATGCGGCGCCGTGCCGGCATGCCTGGTCGAGGACCCACGATCCCATCTCGAGGATCAGGCCGGTCTCCTCGGCGGTGGGAATGAAGCTGTCGGGGCCGACGAGGCCGAAGCCGGGCCGGTCCCAGCGCACCAGGGCCTCGACCCCCTGGATGACCCCGCTCCCGGCCTCGACGATGGGCTGGCCGTGGAGGACGAGCTCGCCGCGCGGGACGGCCTGGCGCAGCGCCAGCTCGAGGGCGGCCTGATCGGTCACCCAGCGCTGCATGGTCTGGTCGAAGAGCTGGTAGCAGTTCCGTCCGTTGTTCTTGGCGCGGTACATGGCGATGTCCGCGTTGGCCAGGATCGTCTCCGCTGACTCCGCCCCGTTGGTCGACAATGCGATCCCGATGCTGGCGCCCACTCGAGGGTCGTCGTCACCGAGCCGGAACGGCTGCTGGAGCACGCCGATGATGCGTTGCGCCATGTCGGTGGCGCGGTGGATCCCCTCGATGTCCTCGAACAGCACCACGAACTCGTCACCCCCGAGGCGGGCGACGGTGTCCGTCTCCCGGACGGCACCCCGGATCCGGACGGCGGCCTCGGTGAGGAGCTGGTCCCCGACACCGTGGCCCAGGGTGTCGTTGACCGTCTTGAACCGGTCGAGGTCGACGTAGAAGACGCCGCACATGTGGCCGTGGCGCCGCACTCGGGCGAGCGTCTGGTCCAGACGATCGGTCAGCGTCATGCGGTTGGCCAGGCCCGTGAGCGAGTCGTGCTTGGCCTGGAAGGTGAGCTGCGCCTCGAGGCGCTTCTGGTCCGACAGGTCGCGAACGATCCCGGAGATGATCACCGAGCCCAGCTCACCGGTGATGGCGCTGGTCGACACCGTCATCGGGAACTGGGTGCCGTCGTGGCGCACACCGGTGACCTCGATGTCGTTGCGCTGCACCGAAGAAGGCTGCGCCGACCGGGGGGCGGCGAGGAACTGCGCGAGCGGTTCGTGCAGCTCGGCCGGCACCAACATGGCCACGGGTCGTCCGGCGATCTCGGCCTCGCTCCAGCCGAACATGGCCTGCGCGGCGCGGTTGAACGACATCACGCGGCCGTCGGGGTCGACGGTGAGGAAACCCTCGGCCGCGTTCTCGACGACGGAGCGATGATGGGCTTCTCTGCGCAGCGCCTCGTCCCTCGCACCGGCGAGGAGATCGTCGGTACGCTGCTTGGCCTCGCCGATAGCCCCCGCCATGATGATGACGATGGCGAAGGCCACCGCCCCCAGGAAACCGAGGGACATGGCTTGCGAGCGGGTCAGGAACGACGGCATCCAGCCTTCGAAGACGAGCAGCTGGCCCACGCCGCAGCAGACGAGCGACCAGCCGAGCACGGCCCGCCAGGAGGCGGGGCCCGACTGCTGCAGGTCCACCAGCGCCGCGTACACGAAGCACAGGCCGAGTGCGGGCCCCCAGCCGGTCAGGTAGATCACGGCCAGCACCGTGACCGCGTGCATGCACACCCGCGCATGGAGGCGCCACGAACCCCGCGGCGCGTGGGCCCATCGATCGAGCCGCCTGCTCACCGGCGAGGAGCCGCACACCGCGCACGCATAGGCCCACCACGGTTCGTCGGCGACGATCCGGAAGTGGCGGGCGACCAGGACGATCACCAGGGCGGCGGCCTCGACGGCGTACAGCACGAGCGTGGGCGCGGCCCCGCCCCGGCCCGGGTCCGGGGGGCCGGACGTGACAGTGCCGGCGCCGGGGTACCCGACCCGCGCCGAAGCCTTCACGGCCTGCCGTCCGTTCACCGGAGCGTTATCGACCAGGCGTCCCGCTGCCTGAAGCAGACCCCGGGGCCCGGGCCGAGGGGCGGGGCGGGCGGCTACCGGGTGTGGTGTGCCACCGTGGCGCGGCCGGCGCCGTCACCGACCGTGGCCCCCACCCGGGCGTCGCTCCGACAGCGGACCTCGACGGCCCGCCGGAGCAGCAATTTCAAGGTGTCGGCGGTGGTGGCCGCGATCTGCTCCGGGGTCTGGTCGAAGTCCACCATGAGGGCGTGGGTGGTGAAGGCCGAGAAGTTGAGCGCGAAGGCCAACTCGAGGTCGCGGGGGGGCGACCCCGTGCCCCCGGCGCTGCGCCACGCCAACGCGACCAGGTACCGCACGCCCCGTAGCCGCTGGTCGCGTCGGAGCACGGCGATCTCGCCGATGGCCTCGGACGTGTCGAGGCGCGGCGAGTGGACGTCCCAGAACGCCTGCCCCAGGATCTCGACGTTCCTGGTGTGGATGGTCAGTGCCAGGCCGTCGAGCCAGCCGTCGAGATCGTCGTCGGGATGCGGCACGCCGTCGACCGGTCGGCGGCCGCAGGCGGCGAAGATGTCGCGCACGGCGGTCAGGATGAGCCGGTCGTGGCTGGCGTAGTGACGGAAGATGGTCCGGGGGCTCACACCCGACAGCCGGGCGATCTCGTCCACGGTGGCGTCGAAACCGTCCCGGGCGACAGCCTCCATCGCCGCCCGCCGGATGCGGGTCCGCGTCAGCTGCTGGCGCTCCTCGGCCAGGGAGACGGGAAACGGCTTCTGGGAGGGATCAAGACGAATCTTCTCGGGCAATGCCCACCGGTCCTCGGGGTGACGGATGCCGACGATCTTAGAGGCGGGCGTGGTCTGCCTGTCAACCCCCCTTGACAACGTGGACGTTGCCGACGACGTCCGTCCGGGCCACGGGGACGACGAGTGCCGTCCACTAGTGTCGTGTCGTTCGGTTTCGGCGGCACCGACACACAGAGAGATCCATGTCCAGACGACGAGATCGATTGGTCCATCAGATCGCCGTCCTCGTCGAATGCTCCGGCCTCCTGCGCCAGCAGCTCCTGCATTACGAGCGCACCATGACGAAGATCGCCAAGGGCCTCGAAGCGGGAACACCCGGCATGGTGGCAGCCCGGGGAACCGGGATACCGACGCAGCGGCGGCGGGTCACCGAGGCCATCCAGGAGTTCGAGGCGGCCCGGCACGAGCTACGTTTAGCGCTGTTCGCGCTGGGGAAGGAAGAGGGAGCCTCCATCAGCGAAGTGGGCCGCGTCCTCGGGATATCGCGCCAGCTCGCAAGCCGTCTCGCGGACGAAGCGGCCGAGTCCGGAGGCTGACGACCCGCACATCGCCGGAAGGGCGACACGCCGGTGGTGTCGGCGTCACGCGGCGGATACGACGACAGCGACCACGAGGGGGTGATGCGACGTGCCCGGCGACCCCGGCGAGATCCTGCTGCGTCAGATTTCCGAGCTCGTCGAGTCGGCCGAGCACCTCCGGGACGCCCTGGCGCGCTATGCGGCGTCGTGCGGGCACCTCGCCGAGCTGGTGCAGCACACCGGGGCCATCGACGCGTTGACACAGATCGGAGCGTCCCAAATACGCCCCGAGCTGACCGACGCCCTCGACCGGTTCGCGGGCGCACGCCACGAGGTCCGCGTGGCCATTACCGACGTGGCGCTCCGGGAGGGTTCGTCGGTCTCCGATGTCGGGCGCGCCCTCAGCATCTCGCGTCAGCTCGCCCACCGCATCGCCAACGACATCGACCGACAGAACCCAGGCGCGCCACCCTAGGTGGGCGTCGGCGCCGATCACCCGGCATGGCGCCGTTGCCGTCGGCGCTACGCCCGTCGCGACAGGCTGGTCGTCATGTCGACGGCCCACACGAGAGCGTCGAGCGCCACCGTGGACAACACGGCGTCCCCCAGTCCCGACCGCGTGGCCTGCTCGGGGCGGCCCAACTGGAAGTCCGCCACGTCGGCGACCACCCGACCGAGCGGGCCCTCAGCCTCGAGGACGGCGCGGCGCAGACCCTCGTCGAGGGGGAGGTCGCGCAGGACGTCGGGGAGTGCCATGTCGAGGAGCACGTCGAAGCTCGAGATCATCCCCGCCGTGAACCCTGCCTCCGAGAGCGAGGGGTCGATCGTCTCGACGGCCAATTCGCACATGCGGGCTCTCGTCAGCGCCGTGGTCAGCTCGTCCTCGGAGGCCTGTCCCCTGCCGCCGATGAGCAGGAGGAGCACCCAGCTCTGCAGACGGCGCCACCCGACGAGCACCAGGGCTTCGCGCACCGTCTGGACGGTCTTGCGCATGCCCTTGGCGCCGCCCATGCCGGCCAGCTGGAGCAGCTGGAGCGTCATCGCCGGGTCGCCGCGGACGATGTCCTCGAGCTCCGAGATGGGGCACTCGCTGTCGAGAAGGTGCGCAGCCAGACGCAGCTGTCCCAGGCGGCCCGAATCCAGGGCCCGGCCGGGGACCTGGCAGGGTCGGGCGAGCAGGTACCCCTGGAAGTAGTCGAAGCCGAGCGCCGTGCACCGGTCGAACTCCTCGGCCGTCTCCACCTTTTCGGCCACCACGGTCACGCCCAGCTCATGGCACCGTTCGACCACGCCGGGCACCTCGGCCGGCGACGCCGCCTGCACGTCGACCTTCACGATCGACGCCAGCTCCATGAACGGCTCCACGTCCGCCAGCACCGTCACGTCGTCGAGCGCCAACATGAAACCCTCGTCGCGCAGGCGGCGGCAGCCCGCCAGCACCTCGTCGTCGGGGACCACCGATTCGAGGACCTCGATGACGGTGCGGCCCGGCGGGAGCAGGACCGGCACCGTCCCGACGAGGACCCCCCGGCTGGCGTTGCAAAACAGCTTCCTGTCTCCCACCAGGCGCTCGACACCGATGCTGACCGACCCGAAGAGCACGTCAGCCGTCATCCTGTCCCCCCGGGGCCCCGCCGCCTCGGTGTCGGTGACGGGTCCCATGGGCCGGAACAGCAGCTCGTAGCCGAATACCGACAGGTGGCGGTCGAAGATCGGCTGGCGACCCACCACGACGTCGAGAGCTGGCACGGCTTCGTTCCTCTGTTCTGGTTGTGCCCGTACCCGTGCCCGTGCTCGCCGGATCCGACGGCCGTCCACAGGTGACATACATGTCGGCACGTCGGCGGCCGTGCTCAAGTCCCCGTCCGGCTTTTCCGGCCGGGACGAGGCCGATCGGCCGGGGGTCTCGCCGGCGGAGGAGCCCGGAGTGGTAGAAACCCTGATCAGGCAACCCTGGGCCGAGGGCGGGGCTCACGGGGCTCGAGGGGGTACAGCGTTGTTCGATGCCAGCGTGCTGGCCCGGTTGGTGGGGCTCCCCGGCGGGCTCCGCCCGGCCATCACAGGGGGCTCGCAGCGGATCATCCGCGCCGTGGAGGACTCGGTCGACACGCTCGACGTGACCGTCGTGGGCGAGGAGGGCGGCATCATCCACGTCGAGTGCGCCGATCCCCGGATCCTCGCCCTCGACCGCCGGGCGGTGGTGATCGCCATCCGGCCGGGCGAGGATCTCCTGCGCCTCGAGGGGTCGCTCGAGCTCGTGCGTCCGATCGAGCCGTTTCGCGCCGCGCTCCACCTGGTGGCCATGCCCGACGTCCTGCAACGGCGCAAGTGGGCTCGGGCGCCCACCAACGTGGTGGTGCGGCTGACGGTCACGGAGGACTCCGCCGACGACCCCCTGTGGCACGAAACGAGGACGGTCGACCTCTCGCCCGGGGGCGTGTGCCTCACGACCATCGACGTCCTCCAGGTGGGCCAGCACATCCGGATGCACCTGCAGCTGGCGGGTGGCTTGGTCGACGTGCGAGGTGAGGTCCTGGCCCTGACCGGTGCCGGGACGGCGCGGGTCAGATTCGTCGACGCGCCGGAGTCGGAGATGGAACGCCACGTCCGCCACCATCTCGACGTCGAGGCGGCGCAGCAGTACCCCTTCACGACCTATTGAGCGGTCCTTTCCGACCGCTCCGGCCCGTCTTCCCTGGTCGGACGGGTCCCGTGGCCCCTCCGGGCAACCGGCCGTCGGGCCTTCGGGAGACGCCCCTGGCGGCGGGCGGGCGGCCGGCGGCGGCCCAAATACCCAATCCTGATGATGCCAGGCCCCGGTCGGGCGGCGGATGCTATGGGGACGGCCCGACCGGCCGGTCTTCGCTGCGCGCCGTGGCGGCGGACTCGCAGGTCGGGGGCGGGGCGGTTCGGCCGCGACGACGGAGGGGGAGGACTCGGTGCGCAAGAGGTGGGCGGCGGCGCTCGGTGCCGTCGCAGTGCTCGGGGGCGTCTCGATCGCCGTGGTGCCGGCCATGGTGGCCAGCGCCAACCCCCCGGTTCCTCCCCCGACCGGCGCCATCGTCGCCGGCACGGCCGGACCCTCGTGCCCCTCACCCAGCTACTCGACCATCCAGAGCGCCATCAACGCCGCTCCCATGGGCGCCACGATCTACGTGTGCGCCGGGACCTACAACGAGAGCCCGACGATCAACAAGCCGCTCACGCTCGACGGTGCCCAGTACGACGTCGACGCCACCGACCGCGGCGGATCGACCGAGACGGTGATCGACGGTTCCGGTGGCATCACGTACACCGCCGGAGCGACCAGCGGCACCGTCAACGGCTTCACCCTCCAGGGGTACACCGGGACGGCGGGGGAGATCGACGCCACCGGGGTGGGAGCCGACTGGCGGTGGGTCGACGACATCGTCGACGTCTCCAACGGCGGCATCTACTTCAACACCGGCGGTATCGCCGATCCTGTCATCAGCGTGATCAACCGGGACCTCTTCGTGCAGGCCTCACCCTCCGCCGCCCCCACGGGTGACGCCGGACAGGCGGTGATCGTCGCCGGGGGCGCGGCCAACAACGTGAACATCGCCTATGACGCCTTCACCGACCTGTCAGGCCCGGGTGCCGCCGTCAGCACGACCCAGGCCGGCACGTGCGGATCGACCCTCCAGCTCGGCCAGCTCTCGAGCGACGTGGCGGTGATCGGCAACACCTTCACCGAGGACGGAGGGTCGTTCACCGACCCCGTCAACGGGTCGGGCTTCGACGACGAGCCCTTCATGGACCTGGCCTGCACGTACGCCGCCGACGTCGAGTACGACACCGTGACCATCACCGACGCCGGCGACGTCCACGGCGCGGGGCCCGTCGACCTTGCCGGCGGGGACTGGGCGGCGGTGGTGCAGCACGACACGTTGACCGGGAACGGTGCCAGCAATGCCGTCGCCATCGATCTGAACAGCACCGCGGATCCGGCCGGGACCGGCGTGGACGTGGCCGACAACGTGGTCTCGGGGTTCGAGGACGGGATCGCCGTGTCCGGAGGCGCATTCGCGGCGCCGAGCGACTTCACCATCTCCCGGAACCTGGTGAGCTCCTCGACCGCCGACGGCATCGCCGTGCAGGCCGGCGGCAACGGCACGCTGAGCCAGAACGACGTGTCGGGCAGCGCCACCGACGACTGCCTCGATGCCACCAGTGGAACCGTCTCGTTCGCCACGGCCGACCTGTGGAGCGACAACGGCGGCATCAGGAGCTCCCCGACCGGGCTGTGCAGCGGGTTCGTGGCGCCCACGCTGAACCTGCCGGCCACGGTGACGGCGACCGTCGGGAGCCTGTTCCTCTACACCGTGACGGCGTCGGGCTACCCCGTGCCCACCTTCCACAGCGTGCGGGGGCTACCGCCGGGGATCACGGCGGTAGCCGACGGGAACGGCACGGAGACCCTTTCGGGCATCCCCGCGGCCCGGGCGGCCGGCATCCACCGGGTCACGGTGCGGGCCACCAATTCGGCCCGGTCCGAGGCGGACCAGGTCGGCGGTGCCCTGACCATCCAGGTCGTCGCCCCACCGACCATCAGGTCGGCAGCGCTCGCCCACGCCGAGCCGGGCCGTTCGTTCTCGTTCGCCGTCAAGGCTCAGGGCTTCCCCCTTCCGTCCCTGAGCGAGTCGGGCCCGCTGCCGGCGGGGGTGACCTTCACCGACCGCGGCAACGGCAGGGCCATCCTGTCCGGGACCCCGACGGAACCCCTGGCCAGCGCGTCGTGGCCGGTCACCATCACGGCCACCAATGCGGCGGGCAGCGCCACCCAGGCCTTCGTCCTGACGACCAGCCAAGAGCCGCAGTTCACGACCGCCGCGGACGCCACGGCCACGGCGGGAGTCCCGTTCAGCTTCGTCATCACCGCCACGGGGTCGCCCGCTCCGACCATGTCGGAGACCGGCAGCCTCCCGGTCGGGATCACCTTCACCGACGTGGGTGGCGGCACGGGCCGGATCTCGGGCACCGCGGCCCAGAGTTCCGCCCCCGTGTACCGCGTCACGTTGACGACAACCACCGGGTCCATCAGCCGGACCAGGAAGTTCACGCTCCACGTCCTGACGCTGCCGACCTTCACGACCCCCGCCACCGTTTCGGTCAAGGCGGACACGTCGTTCGTGTTCAACGTGCGGGCCACCGGCAACCCGCGGCCCGTGGTCACCGAGACGACTCCGCTCCCGGCCGGCGTCGTCTTCGTGGCCAGTGCCCGAGGGAAGGCAGCCCTGGGCGGCGCCGCCAACCCGGGCACCTGGCCCATCACCATGTCGGCGACGAGCGCCACCGGGACGGTGACCCAGAGCTTCGTGCTCGTCGTCACGATCCCGGGTTCCTGACCGTGCGTGGCCTGATGTCCTGACCGTCAGTCGCCCGGTGCCGGCCCGGCCGTCCGTTCGAGGGCGAACGCCTTGGCCCACCGGTAGTCGGCTTTGCCGGCGGGCGAGCGCACGACGGTGTCGGCCACCACGACCTGGCGCGGGACCTTGTACCCGGCCAACTTCTCACGACACACGGCACGCACCGCGTCGGCGTCGATGGAGTGACCGGGACGCGCCTGCACCACGGCCACCACCCGCTCGCCGAAGCGGTCGTCGGGCACACCGACGACCACCACGTCCTCGACGCCATCGCAGCTCTTCAGGGCGGCCTCCACCTCGTCGGGGAAGACCTTCTCCCCGCCCGTGTTGATGCAGAGCGAGCCCCGGCCGAGGACGGTGATGGTGCCGTCGGACCCCACGGTGGCCATGTCGCCCGGAAAAGCCCAACGCCGGCCGCCCGCCTCCACGAACGTCGCCGCCGTCTTGTCGGCGTCACCCAGGTACCCGATGGGGATGTGGCCGCAGCGGGCCAGGTGCCCCACCGCGTCCGAGCCTGGGACCACGGGACGCAGCTCGTCGTCGAGGACGTCGGTGCGGCTGTCGACGTGCAGACGCGGTGCCCCGTAGGGATCGCCCTCGGGGGTGCTGCCGCCCAGCTGGCCGGTCTCGGACGATCCGAAGGCATCCGCCACGATCCGTCCCGGAAGCAGCTTGACCAGTCGCTGCTTCGTCGCCGGTGAGAGCACGGCGCCCCCCGAGCCCACGGCCATGAGCGACGAGGTGTCGTAGTCGGTGCCGTGGTCCTCGAGCTCGTCGAGGAGCGGCCGGGCCATGGCGTCGCCCACGACGACGAGGATGTTGACCGCTTCGTCGGCCACCAGGCGCCACGCCGCGGCGGCGTCGAAGTGCCCATGGGGGAGGGTCACGATCTTGCCGCCACCGAACAGCATGGTGAAGGCCAGCCAGTGGGCGCTCGCATGCATGAACGGTGGGCACGGCAGCGCCGTCATGCCCGGGCGCAGCACCCTGGAGGCGAGCTCCTCCGGCGATGCGATGACGTTGCCGAGGGCCAGGGCGTCGCCACCGCCCATGGCGGCGAAGAAGACGTCCTCGTGGCGCCACAGCACACCCTTGGGCATGCCCGTGGTCCCCCCGGTGTAGACGCAGTAGAGATCGTCCGCCGACCGGCGTCCGAAGCCCCGGTCGTCCGGGGCGCCGTCGAGGGCGCGCTCGTAGTCATCCCCGAGGCCCGACGCGCCGGCACCGTCGCCCACCTCGAGCAGCGTCCGGAGCGGGGCCACGGCCGCCAGCCCGTCGCCGACGGCGGGCGCAAAGCGGCTGTGGAAGACGAGGGCGACGATCCCGGCGTCGCGAAAGAGGTAGCGGAGCTCGCCGGCGACGTAGCGGTAGTTCACGTTGACCGGAACGGCCCGGATCTTGAAGCATGCCAGCATCCCCTCGAGGTACTCACTCCCGTTGACGAGCTGCAGGCCGACGCGGTCGCCGGGCCCGATACCGGCACCCTCGAGGTGGTGCGCCAGACGGTTGGCCCGGCCGTCGAGCTGGGCGTAGGTGAGCCGGCGGTCCCCGGCCACGACGGACGGCTGGTCCGGGACGAGGTCGACGACGCTCTCGAACAGGTCGGCCAGATTGAACTCCATCGTCACTCCCCGGCGGCTGGCCGCCCGCTCGCATCCCGCGGCGTAGTATGGCCGACAAGGCGTGATCGGCTGGGCGGCCCGGATGCAGGAGCGGTGGAGGGAGCCCCGTGGCGAACACGCAGGGCGCTGAGGACGGGTCGCCGGGCGCGGCGAGCGGCCGGACGTCGCCCCATCGGGCCTACCCCGTCGACCCGGTACCGGCTCCCCCGTCGGTCGTCGACCGCGTCGTCGGGCCGTATCGCGCCGTGATGCGGTTCCTGGGACGCAGGGCACTCGCCCGCGCCACCCGGGCCGTGCCACGCACGGTGCGCTTCATGATCACGTCGGTGACGAGCGGCGAGGTGAGCGAGGGTCTGGCCACACCGGGCCTGTCGGTCGGACTGGCGGCGGGCGTCGCCATGGACGAGGCCCTCCTGGCCATGGCCATGACGCCGAGCCGGTTCCCCCGCCGGGCGGACTTCGCCCGCGTGAGCACGGAGCTGGCCGACGCCCGGCGGATGTTCTCCCGCCGTGGGTGGATCACCCGGCCCGCCACCTATCACCGGACCCCGCCACCGCTCACTCCCGGGGACGTCGAGATCACCCGGGGGTGGGCGCTGGGCCTGGGTTACGAGCGGATCGCCTACGACAGCGGGTTCGCCACCCGGCCCGGTGAGCCCGGCGGCGAGCGGTGGGCGGCGTACGGGCCCAACCACCGGGCCTCGGCCGCCGTCGTCCGGCACCGAGGCGAACCCCGCCCGTGGGTCGTGTGCGTCCACGGTTTCTCGATGGGCTACCCCTTCATGGACTTCGCCGGCCTGCACACCGCCAAGCTGCACCGCGCCCTCGGGCTCAACGTGGCACTGCCGGTGCTGCCCCTGCACGGGTCACGCAAGGTCACCCTGGTGAGCGGCGAGCCGTTCCTGTCCTTCGACATGATGAACACGGTCCACGGGCTGACCCAGGCGGTGTGGGACATCCGACGCCTGCTGACGTGGATCCGCGACCAGGGGGCGACCTCCATCGGACTCTACGGCGTGTCGCTCGGGGCGTACGTCGTCTCGCTGCTGGCGGGCATCGACGACGGGATCGACGCCGTGGTGGCCGGCATCCCGGTGGTCGACTTCCCTGCGCTGTTCCACGCCCACAGCCCGGTGCATATCCGGGCCCGGTCGATCGAGCATCACATCCTCGGTGGCGTGGCCGAAGACGTGTGCCGCGTGGTGTCGCCCATGAGCTTCGAGCCGAAGGTCCCCTGGGACCACCGCTTCGTGTTCGCCGGCTACGGCGACCGTGTCGCCGTCCCGCCCCAGGCCCGCGCCCTGTGGGAGCACTGGGACCGGCCCGCCATCAGCTGGTACCCCGGCAACCACGTGGGCTACCTGTGGTCACGACAGGTGGAGAACTTCCTCGTCGAGTCCCTGCGGGCGTCGGGGCTCGCCGCCGCACCCGGCGCCGAGGGCTGACCGGTGCAGACGATGGTCGGGCTCGACGCCAAGTTCCTCTACTCCGAAACGGCCTCGACCCACATGCACACCTTGAAGGTGGCGGTGTTCGACGTCACCGCCTTCGGCGGCGGGCTCCCCGACGAGCAGATCCTGGAGCTCCTCGGCCGTCGCCTCGACCGGCTCCCCCCGTTCCGGCGCCGGGCCGTGCCGGTGCCGCTCGGGCTCGGGCACCCGGTGTGGGTGGAGGACCCGGACTTCGACCTGCGACGGCACGTCACCCGCCGCCGCGTCGCCCCACCGGGCGGTGACCGGGAACTGGCCGCGGTCGTCGCCGACGTGGCCGGCCGGCCTCTTCACCGGGATCGGCCCCTGTGGGAGATCGTCGTCGTGGAAGGACTGGCCGACAGCCGGCTCGCCGTCGTGGCCAAGGTGCACCATGCGGTGGCGGACGGGGCGGCCACCGTGGCGCTCCTGACGCGCGCCCTGGGCGCCCCCGATGCCGACGCCCCGGGCGCCGAGTGGCACCCCGACGTCGTCCCCACGCGCCGCCGGCTCGTGCGGATGGCGGCACGCGACCATGTCACGCGCCTGCACCACCTGCCGGCGTTGGCGGCCCGCTCGGTCCGGGGCCTGCGCGCCTCCGAGGCCCGGCGCCACGCGTCGGTGACCAAGCCCCCCCTGCCGTTCGACACGCCCAGGACGATGTTCAACGTGTCGCTGACGCCGGCGCGGACCTACGCCATGACGACCCTGCCCCTCGGCGACCTGAAGGCCGTGCGCCGGTCGTCGGGTGCGACGCTCAACGACGTCTACCTGGCCATGTGCGGCGGCGCGCTGCGCACCTACCTGCTCCAGCGCGGTGCGCTGCCGCCGCGCCCGCTCGTGGCGAGCGTCCCGGTCTCGACCGACCCGAGTGCCACCCGCCTCGGCGGCAATCGCGTCGACAGCCTGTACGTGTCGATCGGGACCGACATCGCCGACCCGCTCGAGCGCCTCCGCCACGTCCAGGCCGTGGCGGCCGCCTCCAAGGAGGTTCGCTCCGCCCTCGGCAACGACCTGCTGGAGCGGCGGGCCGACATCGTCCCCCCGCAGCTCTACGCCCTGGCCGTGCGGGCGTGGGCCCGCGGCGGTCTGGCCAACCACATGCGCCCACCGGTCAACCTGGTGCTGTCGAACGTGCCGGGGCCGAAGCAGCGGCTCCGGATCGGGCAGGCCGAGCTCGACGCCATCTACTCGGTGGGTCCCATCCTGGAGGGCATCGGGCTCAACATCACGGCCTGGAGCTACGCCGACGCCCTGCACGTGTCGGTCCTCGGGTGCCCGGCGAGCGCCCCCGACCCGTGGCCCATCGCCGACGCCCTGCACGACTCGCTGAAGGAGATGGTGCAGATGGCGGACCGCCCGGCATGACCGACCCCGACCCCGGGCCCGTCGAGGTGGGGTCGGCCCGGGACCCGGCGTTCCTCCGTGCCGCCCGGCCGGTGCTGGAGCTCTTCGCCTCGTACTTCAGGCCGGAGGTGCGGGGATTCGAGCGACTTCCGGACCAGGGGCCGTTCCTCGTGGTGGGGAACCATTCCGGCGGCCAGATACCACCCGATCTCCCCGTGCTGCTGACGGCGTGGTGGCGCCGGCGCGGCGAGGACGAGCGGGTGTTCGCCCTGTTCCACTCGTTCCTGCTGGGGCTGCCCGGCGTGGGCCCGGTGATGGAGCGGGCCGGTGCCGTCGAGGCCGGGCGCCAGAGCGCCGAGGCCGTGCTGCGCGGTGGCGGGATCCTCATCGACTACCCCGGAGGCGACCACGAGGTGTTCCGGCCCTGGTGGCGGCGCAACCGCATCGATTTCGGCGGCCGCGTCGGCATCATCCGCCTCGCCCTGCGGACCGGGGTGCCGGTGGTCCCCGTCGTCTCCGTCGGCGCCCACGAAACGGTCGTCGTCCTGGCGCGAGGGGAGCGGATCGCCGAGCTCCTCGGGATCGACCGGATGTTCCGCATCAAGGTGATGCCGCTCGTCCTCGGACCGCCCTTCGGCATCGTCCCCGGCGGGATCCCGACCTGGCCCCTCCCGGCCAAGATCACCGTGGAGCTGGGCGAGACGATCGACTGGTCGTCGCGCTTCGGTCCCGAGGCGGCTGACGACGACGTCGTCGTGCGTGCCTGCTACGACGAGCTGACGGCGACGATGCAGCGGACGCTGGACCGCCTCGCCGCCGAGCGCCGCTTCCCGGTCCTGGGATAGCCCCGCCCCTGAGGGCCAGGGACGGGATCGGTTCGGACAGGCCATGGCGACCACGGGCTCGTCGACATGGGCGGCGCCCATCGATCCGTAGGAGACGGCGTCGTCGAGGGCGAAGAGCCCGCCGTCGCAGGCCACCATCAGGTACCCCTTGCCGACGGCGGACCCGTCTGCACACGACGGTCGTACCGACCCGACGAGGCTAACGTCACGGCGACGGGAGGCGAGGCATGCGCCGGATGCGTACGACGTCAGCTGCCGTGCTCGCGACGACGCTGTCGTTTCTCGCCGCGTGCTCGGGCTCCACCGCCGCAAGCGGACACCGGTCCGGGTCTCATGAGACATCACCGCCCGCCACTGGTCAACCGGCCACACCGGTGCCGGCCGCCATCCCGGTGGTCGCAAACCCGGCAACCGGACCTGTCGGTCCACTGAGCTCCCCCGGCGGAGCCTTTCTCGAGGACCGGTTCGGGCGGACCGTCCTGATGCACGGCGCCGATCTCGTCTACAAGGTGCCCCCGTACGAGGTGGTCGTGCACGGCGCCGGTCCCGACGTCCTCACCCAGCCCGAGGTGCAGCGCATGGCGGCACTCGGGTTCGACGTGGTCCGCCTGGGGATCATCTGGAAGGGCCTGGAGCCGGGCACCGCACCGATCAACGACCCGTCCATCTGCACCCCGGGCCACCCGCGGGCCTCGGGGCCGCTGCAGTTCGACGCCGCGGTGTTCAACGCCTACATGCAGCGCCTCGACGACACGGTCGCACTGTTGGGGAGCTACGGCATCTCCTCCCTCATCGACATGCACCAGGACGTCTACAACGAGGTGTTCGGTGGGGAGGGGGCGCCCGATTGGGCGGTGTGCACGAACGGCGTGAAACCCCGTCCGGAGCTGAACGTGCCCAACTGGAGCGTCAACCTCCAAGGCCCCGGTGTCGACACGGCGTACTCGCACTTCTGGGACAACGACGTGGTGGGGAACCTCCAGGGTGAGTTCGACTCGATCTGGGCCCGGGTCGCGGCCAACCTCCGGGACAACCCCTGGGTCATCGGCTACGACCCATTCAACGAGCCCTACGGCCCGGGTGTCCCTCCGCAGAGCAGCGGGGCGCAGTTCGACGCCGAACTGCAGTGCTTCTACACCGGCCGGGCCCACCCGGGAGAGAGCCAGTCCGGCCGGTCGATCACCTGCCCGGCCGGCGACCCGGACGTCGGGTTGATCCCACGGATCGAGGCCGCCGACCCCAACCACCTGGTGTTCTACGAAGGGAACTACGCCACCGACTCCGGGCCCGCCAACCACATCGGGCCCATGCCGTTGCCGCGGCTGGTCCTGAATTTCCACGACTACTGCTTCCTCCATGTCCCGAACGGCCCCGAGCCCCCGAGCTATGCGACGGTGTGCGCCCCCACCGAGAACGTGGTCTTCACCGAGCACGCCGGCCAGCGGGCCAGGGATTCGACCCTCGAGCAACCGGGCGGCCCGGCATCACTGCTGACCGAGTTCGGAGCCACGACCGACGCCGCCGACCTGGCGCGGGTGACCGCCGACGCTGATGCGCACCTGACGGGGTGGATCTACTGGCAGTGGCTCGACTACGACGACCCGACCGGATCACACGATTCGGGACTGTGGCCACCGAGCCCCCCCACACCGGCGATGCTCGCCGTTCTCTCCAGGACGTATCCCGTGGCCATCGCCGGTCAACCGACGGCGACGTCGTTCGACCCCGTGTCCGGTCGCTTCACGCTCCGGTTCCACACCGACCCCCACATCACCGAGCCGACGGTCATCTTCGTCCCCGTGGCCACGCACTACCCCGACGGCTACTGTGCCGCCGCCACCGGCGCCCGCATCACATCTGACCCCGGTGCCGGTGACGTCGACGTGCAGAACGGCGTCACCGCCACCGAGGCGACGGTGACGATCACGCCCGGCCACTGCTGACGTCGGGGACGGCTGCCCGACCCGAGGGCGCGTCGTCCTCACCCGTCCCGACAGTCGTGCAATGCTCGCCCGGTGATCCCGATCGTCGAGCCGAACCGTCCCCGCGTGGCGGCGCTGGCGACGCTCGTCACGGGGCGATTGGCCAGCTGGGTGGGTGTCGCCTTCTGGTTGGCGGTGGTCGCCGCCGCCATACCGTTCGCCACCAAGCTCGGCTCGGTCGAGACGAACCGGCTGACCGAGTTCCTGCCGTCCGGTGCACAGTCCACCCGGGCCTTGGAGCTGGACGAGCGGTTCCCCTCCGGCCGGGCGCTCCAGGCGGAGGTGGTCTACTTCCGGCGCTCCGGGCTCACCGCGCACGACCTGGCACTCGTCGACGCCGACCGGGCACACCTCGTCGCCCGGCTGGCGACCGCCATCGGGCGTCCCTCGGGCGTCGTGCTGGCCCCCGACGGCAGGGCGGCGGTGGTCACCGTCCCCGTCCCCGGCAGTGAGCTCGCCGTCGAACACACCCTCACCCGGATCCGGACAACCGTAGGGGGTGGCTCGGATGGCCTCGAGATACGGGTCACGGGGGAAGCAGCCATCCAGGCCGACCTGCTCGGTGCCTTCTCGGGCGCGAGCACGTTGCTCCTGGTCGCCACCGCCGGGCTCGTGGTCCTCCTCCTGGCCGCCACCTATCGCAGCCCCGTGCTGTGGGTCGTCCCCATCGCCTGTGTGGGCATCGCCGAGGCCCTCGCCCAGGCGATCATCTACGCCCTGGCGCGCACGGGTGTCACGGTCAACGGCCAGAGCACCGCGCTCGTCACTGTGATCGTCTTCGGCGCCGGCACGGACTACGCGCTGTTGCTGACGGCCCGCTACCGAGAAGAGCTGCGCCGCCACAAGGAGCATCGCGTCGCCATGATGGTCGCCTGGCGTCGTGCCGCTCCCGCTGTCGCGGCCTCGGCGCTCACCGTGGCTGCCACGCTGGCATGCCTTCTTCCCGCCGATCTCAGCCTGACGGCGGACTTCGGCGTCGTCGGCGTCGTGGGTGTGCTGTGCGCCGCCGTCGTGGTGCTCGGCGCCTACCCGGCCTTGCTGCTCGTCATGGGACGAGGCATCTTCTGGCCCGCCGTTCCCCGCCATGCGCCGGAGTTCGTCCAGCGAGGGGTGTGGGCGCGACTCGGGCGGATCGTCAGCCACGGCCACCGGCCGGTGTGGGTCGCCGGCCTCGTGCTGCTGGGTGGAGCCGCCGTCGCCCTCATCACGGTGGACACCAACGTGTCGTCCCTGAGCGAGCTGCCCTCCTCCGCACCATCGGTCCAGGGGTACGCCCTCCTGGCGGGCTCGTTCCCGGCCGGGGAGGTGTCACCGGTCGACGTCGTGGTGACCGACTCGGCCTACCTCCCCGCCGTCCGGCACGCGCTCTCCCGACTCCCGGTCGCCGCCGCACTCGGGCCGCCCGAGCACGCCGGGGCATTGGCCCGCTTCGACCTGATCCTGTCGGTCACGCCCACGGGGAACGAGGGGTTCACGGCCATCGGTGACCTTCGGAACGCGGCGGATGCCATCGCCGGTGACCACGTGGTCATCGGCGGCCAGACGGCCGAGGACCTCGATACCGCCACCGCCTCGCATCACGACACCTTGTTCATCGTGCCGAGCGCCCTGGCGGTGGTGCTGATCGTCCTGTGGCTGGTGCTCAGGGCGGTCCTCGGCCCGCTGGTGGTCGTCGCCACCGTGGTGGCGACGTTCGGGGCGGCCCTCGGCATCGCATCGGCCATCTTCGTCCCGCTGCTGCACCTTCCGGGGATCGATCCGACCGTGCCGCTCCTCACGTTCGTCTTCCTCATCGCCCTCGGCGTCGACTACAACATCTTCCTCCTCACCCGGATCCGTGAGGAGGTGAGACGGAGCGGGATCGCGGTCGGTGTCCGCAACGGCGTGGCGAGCACCGGCGGCGTCCTCACATCGGCCGGGGTCATCCTGGCCGGGACGTTCTCGGTACTCGCCATCCTCCCCATCGTGGCGTCGCGGGAGATCGGCATCGTCGTCGCCATCGGCGTCCTGGCCGACACGTTCCTGGTCAGGACGATCCTCGTCCCGATGCTCGTGGCCGACCTCGGGGCCCGCTTCTGGTGGCCCACACGGGTGCCACCGACGTCCGGGGCGACGGCCGCGCCTGCGACCCCGCCACCCGACCGGGACCTGCCGGCCTGACCGGGCCTGAGCCGCGACGAGTCGTCATCCTCGTCAGACGACGCCTCCCGCGAGCGTGGACGTCATCTCCACCGACCACATCAGGGCCTCGACGGCCGACGACGACAGTGCAGCCACCCCGAGCCCGCTCCGGGTCGCCACCTCGGGCTGACCCAACAGGAAGCTCGTGGCGTCGGCCACGAGGCGGCCGAGCGGACCCTCCCCCTCGAGGACAGCACCGCGGATGTCGGCGTCGAGGGGCAGGTCCCGCAGGACGTCTTCGAGCGGCACGTCGAGGAGCAGACCGAAACTCGAGAGCATCCCCGCCATGAAGGCCGACTCCGAGAGGGAGCGGTCGACGGTCTGGGCCAGCAGTTCACACATCCGGGCCCGCGTCAGCGCGGTCGTCATCTCCTCCTCGGATGCCTGCCCTTTGCCACCGATGAGGAGCAGGGACACCCAGCTCTGGAGCCGGCGCCATCCGACGAGGACGATCGCCTCCCGTACGGTCCGGACGTTCCTCCGCATGCCCTTGGCGGCACCGACGCTGGCCAGCTGGAGCAGCTGGAGCGTCATGGCCGGGTCCCGGCGGACGATGTCCTCGATCTCGGCCAGGGGACACTCGCCGTCGAGGAGATGCACCGACAGGCGCACCTGCGCCAGACGGCCGGGATCGAGGGTGCGTCCGGGGACGTCGCTCGGCCGGGCCAGCAGGTAGCCCTGCAGGTAGTCGAACCCGAGAGCCGAGCACCACTCGAACTCGTCGATCGTGTCCACGTGCTCGCCGACCACGCGGATGTCGCGGCGACGGCACTCTTCGACCAGGGCGGAGAGGTCGGGCAGCTCGGCGGCCTGGATGTCGACCTTCACGAAGGACACCGGTCCGTTGAAGTACTCGACGTCCGACCACCACGTGATGCCGTCGAGGGCCAGGCTGAAACCCTGGTCGTGGAGGCGTCGACATCCGGCCAGCACGTCCCGATGGGGAACGACGGAGTCGGCGATCTCGATGACGGTCTGCTCCGGTGGGAGCAGGATCGGCACGTCTCCGGTGAGGACCCCGGGGCTGGCGTTGCAGAACAGCAACTTGTCCCCCACGAGCCGTTCGATGCCGATGCTGACCGAGTTGAACACGACGTCGGCCGTGATCCTGTCCCCCGGGGTCTCCGGCACGTCGGCCGCGGCCGAGTCACTCAGGGCCCGGAACAGCAACTCGTAGCCGAATACCGACCGGTGACCGTCGAAAATCGGCTGACGACCTACGACCACATCGAGAGCTGTCACGGCTCCATCCGCCTCCCCCGCACATTCCGTTGTGCCTGGCCAGGATTGTCGGCACGTTGTGCGAAATTCTCAAGCCCTGATGTCCCGGGGCCCCGGGAGCCGCCGGCGGGACCCTGCCCGCCGGGACGATGGCGCGTCCCGGCGTGCCCGAGGTGCCCGAGGGAGTTGTCTGACGCTCTGTCAGACCCGCCGGCCAGGACGCCGCCCGCACAGGCACGTCGCCGAAGGCGACGGGCCGGCCCAGGTGACGACTTCCTCATCTTTGGGGATGCACCGGGTGGCCCGGGATTGCACAATCTCGATGGGGGCCACGCGCCCTGGCCATCGCGCACGACCGCCGGTACGTCGTCCCCGTCGAGAAAGGACGCGAAGGATGCCCGGATTCCCTGGTGCTCGGAGCCCCCGGAGCACGCGTGCCCGTCTTCAACCCCGCGCCGCCCGAGTGGGCCTCTTGTTGAGGTTGCCCGTGGCGCTCGCCGTCATCGGTGGATCGGCGTTGATCCTCAGCCAGCCGGCGGCCGCCGGGTCGGGGACCTTCTACGTCGACGGCGCCACCGGCCACGACCAGGGATCGTGTTCCTCGCAGTCGGCCCAGTGCGCCACGATCTCCTATGCATTGACGCAGGCCACTCCCGGAGCGACCATCTTCGTGGCCCGGGGCACCTACCCGGAGCAGCTCTCGATCACCCAGGACGTCACGATCATCGGTCGCTCGCCGGGGCACACGATCATCGCGCCGCCCGCCGTCGTGCAGAACGACACCGGGACCGACAGCCCGGTCCCGGAATTCGCCATCGTGGATATCCACGACGGGCTCACGGACCTGGGCAGCGTCAACCTCGAGAACCTGGTGATCGACGGTGGGGCGGCAGGGAGCAGCTCGTTCAGCAGCTGTGCCGACAATTTCCCCGGCGTCTTCTATCACGATGCGAGCGGGCTCCTCAGGAACGACATCCTCTCTGACGTCGAGATGCCCTCGAGCCTCTTCGGCTGCCAGACCGGCAAAGGGGTCGGCGCCCTGGTCGCGACCGACGCGGGCCGGACATCGAACGTGACGATGGCACGGGTCACCGTGACGGGTTTCCAGAAGAACGGTCTCGAGTGCATCGACCCCGGCACGACCTGCGCGATCGAGAACTCGGTGGTCACGGGGCGTGGCCCGACCACGCTCACCGCCCAGAACGGCGTCGAGATCTGGGGCGTCGCCTCACTGACGTTCCAGCAGAACAGGGTCTCCGGCGACAGCTACTCGGGGCCGAGTGGTCCCGCACAGGCCACCGGGCTCCTGGTGCTCAACGTGGGAACGGCGACGGTGCGCTCGAACAAGATGAGTTCCAATGACGTCGACATCTATGCCGGAGAGGACCCGTCGTTTCCTCCCCTGTCGGCCGAGGGATCCTGGGTGTTCCGAGGGAACAAGCTCACCAAGGCCACCGATGACGCTCCCGCACCCTGGAACGTCGAGGGCCAGGGATACGGGGACGGGCTGGTCATCGACAGCACGACGGGTCCCGTCCAGGTCATGGGGAACAGAGCCGGATCAGACTTCGAGTACGGCATCGCGCTGTACGGAGCGACCGGTGTCACCGTGCATGGCAACGGCGTCCACCGCGACGACGACGGCATCTACGTCGGAGGTCCCGGGAGCGTGGCGACGGCGAGCACCGGCAACGACATCAAGGGCAATCGGGCCTTCTACAACACCAACGACGGGATCTTCGCCGATGTCAGCTCCGTTGAATCGGGGAACACCTTCGTCTCCAACTCGCTGCACCACAACCAGACGTTCGAGGCCCAGGACAGCTCCATCGGGATCGAGACTGCCGGCACGGCCAACGAGTGGGTCAACGACCATTGCTCGAACCCGCACACGGTGAGTCCCGCGGGCATCTGCTGACCGACGGCCCGGCTGCGTCACCAACCTCGGTCAAGCCACGGGGTACGACGCACCGGATCGGGGCCGATGGGACCTGCCCGCGCACTGTGGACCAGCCGCGGACTTCATCGGCATCCGAGCGCGTCCGACATCACACGACAGGCCTCCTGCATCTTCGACTGCGACAGCCGGGTGATCGGCTGACGCAGCTCGACGGCCCGCCGGATGGCCTCGGAGCGCGACCCGTGGGGCGCAGGGACCAGATGATCCAGCCTGTCCACCAGGTCAGACGGGAGCCTGACGGCGATCTGCGTGGTTGTCATGCAGAAGGTATGCCAATGCGCATCACAGATGCCGGGGCGGTGCGGCCGCAATCCGGGGCAGACCAGGTCGTGCAGCGCGCTCGGAGGGACTCGAACCCCCAACCTTCTGATCCGTAGTCAGATGCTCTATCCAATTGAGCTACGAGCGCCGGCCGGTCACCACCCTGGACGGGGCCGGAGGCCCGATCGAGGGACGGCCGGTCATCCTATCCGGCCCCCACCGGCCCACGGCCGGGGCCCCACGCGCCCGGGTCCGTCTCGAAGCGCTGCAGGGCAGCCACGTTGGCGTCGGTGCCGAGCAGCTCGGCGAAGGCGGCGTCCTCCCGGCGCCGGGCCTCGGCCACGTCCGCCGTCCGGGTGGCGAGCAGCAGACGCTTGGCCGTCATGAGCGCATCGAGCGGCGCGGCGGCGACAGCCCGGGCCAGGGCCAGGGTCTCGTCGAGGAGGGATCCGGCCGGATGGACGGCCACGGCCACCCCGGCTTCGACCGCCTCGGCCGCGTCCAGCCATCCCCCGGTGAACAGGAGCTTCGCCGCCCGCTGCCACCCCATGGTGCGGGGGAACAGGTAGCTGCTGGCCGCCTCGGGGGGCACCCCGAGCTCGGCGAAGGGGACCCGCAGGCGGGCGTCGTCGGCCATGAGCACCAGGTCGCAGTGCAGCAGCAGGGTGAAGCCGAGCCCCACCCCCACGCCGTTCACCGCCGCCAGGAGGGGCTTCTCGAACGACCCCACCACGTCGAGCAGGCTCCGGAACCCCCGGGCCGTCTCGGCGCTGGCCTCGCCGGTCGCGATGCGGGCCATCTCCTTCAGGTCCTGGCCGGCGCTGAAGGCGGTGCCGTTGCCGGTGAGCACCACGGCATGCACCGTACGCACCACCGCCGCCTCGGTGAGGGCGTCGGTCACGGCCTCGTACATCGCGGCGTTGAAGGCGTTGCGCGCCCCGGGCCGGTTGAAGCGGACGATGCGCACCGCCCCGTCGTCCTCGACCACGGCGACGGGCTCGGTCGACCCTCCGGCGTTCCCCTCCTCCGCCGTCACGGCCGCATGACCTGGCCGCCGTCCACGCTGAACACGTGGCCCGTGACCCACCGGGCGTCGTCGGACAGCAGGAACAGGCACATCCCCACCAGGTCGTCCGGCGTGCCCTGGCGCTTGAGGGCCAGCGACCCCACCAGCTGGCGCATGTACTCCTCGGGCACCACCGACCGCGCCGCCTCGGTGTCGGTCGGCCCCGGGGCGATGGCGTTGACCCTGATGTGCATGCCGCCCAGCTCGTGGGCGAGCTGCTGGGTGAGGGAGTTCACGCCCGCCTTGGCCCAGCCGTAGTAGCCGGCGTAGAGGTAGGCAGCGGTCGAGGACTGGTTGACCACCGCGCCGCCGCCGCGCCCGGCCATGGACCGGTAGCAAGCCCGGGTGCACGCCAGAGCCCCGAACATGTTCACCGCCATGAACCGCTCCAGGTACTCCCAGTCCACGGTGAGGAGCAGGTCGAGCTTCATGCCCCCGAAGATGGCGGCGTTGTTGACCAGGAAGTCGACACCCCCGAAGCGGTCGGTGGCCGCCGCCACCATGGTCGCCACCGAGTCCAGGTCGGCGATGTCCACCCGCACGCCGAGTGCTCCGGCGCCGGCGTCCCCGATGAGCGCGGCCGTCTCGGCCGCCCCGGCCTCGTCGATGTCGGCCGCCACCACCGCCGCCCCGCAGGCGGCCAGGCCCTGGGCGTAGGCGCGGCCGATGCCCCGGCCCGCCCCCGTGACGACGGCCACCTTGCCGGCGAAGTCGTAGGTGCTCACGTGCCACCGCCTTGCTTGGAGCGGCGGCCGATGACCCGCTCGGCGGCCTCGTTGGCCCCGGTGGCAAGGGGCCATCCCACGTAGTGGGCCAGGTGCACCACCAGCTCGCGCACCTGGGCCTCGGTGAGCTCGCCGTTGTCGAGGGCGCTCTGGAACTGCACGTCGAGCAGCTCGGTCTTGCCGAAGGCGGCCAGCACGCCGATGGTGACCAGGCGGCGCTCGAACACCGACAGCTCCGGACGGCACCACACGTCGCCGAAGAGGTGGTCGACGGTGTAGGCCACGAAGTCGCCCGGCACGACGGCGGGGTCGACCGAGAAGTTGTAGACCTCCTGCATCCTGGCCATGCCCCCCGGACGGTCGGGGGAGGGCGGTCGGTGGTCGTCGGTCACGGTGTGCTCCTCTCGGTCGGGCGGATCGGTCACGGCGCCCGGTGCACCGGTCGGTCGGGGCGGGGCGGGGCGGGGCGGGTCAGGCGGGCTCGGCCACGACCTTCGTCTCGAGGTACTCCTCGAAGCCGGCCACCCCCATCTCGCGCCCGATGCCCGACTGCTTGTAGCCGCCGAAGGGCACGTCCGGGCTGTACCACACGCCCCCGTTGACGCTCACCGTTCCCGTCCGCAGGCGGGCGGCGAAGGTCATGGCCCGGTCCCGGTCGGCCGACCACACCGAGCCCGACAGGCCGTAGGGGGAGTCGTTGGCGATACGCAACGCGTCGTCGTCGCCGTCGAACGCCATGACGACCAGGACGGGGCCGAAGATCTCTTCTCGTGCCACGGGGGAATCGTTGCCGATCCCGACGAACAGGGTGGGCTCGACAAAGAACCCCCGGTCACGGTGGGCGGGCCGGCCGCCGCCCACCACGGCCGTGCCACCCTCGTCGCGGGCCATCCGGATGAAGCCCTCGACCCGGTCGCGCTGGCGGGCGCTGATGAGCGGCCCGCAGATGGTGGACGGGTCGGTGGGGTCGCCGGCCGGCAGCTTGGCCAGGGCGGCGGCGGTGACCCCCACGGCGTCGTCGAAGCGGGCCCGGGGCACGAGCAGGCGGGTGGTGATGGCGCAGCCCTGGCCGGCGTGGGTGCACACCATGAAGGCGGCCGTGCCGCAGGCGCCGCGCAGGTCGGCGTCGTCGAGCACCACGAAGGCCGACTTGCCCCCGAGCTCGAGGAAGACCTTCTTGAGGGATCCCGCTGCGTCGGCCATGACCTTGCGGCCGGTGGCGGTCGAGCCGGTGAAGCTCACCTGGTCGACGCGGTCGTCGCGCACCAGCCGGGCGCCGAAAGCGGGATCCGACGAGGGGAGGATGTTCACCACCCCGGCGGGGATGTCGGTCTCCTCGGCGACGAGCCGCCCCAGCACGGTGGCGCACCACGGGGTGTCGGGGGCGGGCTTCAACACCACCGTGTTGCCGGCGGCCAGCGCCGGGCCCAGCTTGGCCAGGTTGATCTGGTGGGGGACGTTCCAGGGCGTGATGGCGGCCACCACACCCGTGGCCTCGTGCCGCAGCCACCGCCGGGCCGGCATGCCCAGGGGCTCGGCTCTCCCCAGATCGGTCTCCCACTCGTAGGACTCGGCCAGGTCGGCCACCCAACCCAGGCCGGCCACGGGCTCGTCGAGCTGGGCCGAGTGCGTCATGAACAGCGGTGACCCCGTCTCGGCGATGGTCATGGCCCGCAGCTCCTCGGCGTGGGCCTGCATGGCCGCCTGCAGCTGGCGCAGGCACCGCACCCGCAGCGCCAGGTCCGTCGACCACGAGGTGGTGTCGAAGGCCCGGCGGGCGGCGGCGAGGGCCCGCTCGGCGTCCTCGGCCGTGGCGTCGGCCGCCACCCCCAGGACCTCCTCGGTGGCGGGGTCGACGGTCTCGTACACCGCACCCGTCGACGCCGGCACCAGGGCGCCGTCGATCAGCATGCACTCCTCGCCGAACCCGGTGGCGCTCACGGCGATCCCCCCTGTCCCGGGTCGGGGGCGAGACCGAAGAGGGCGTCGCACCGGGCCTCGGTCATGTGCGCCAGGGGCAGGGGCAGCCCGAGCGACTCCCCCAGCTCGATGGCGGCCCGCAGGTCCTTGTGGGCCAGGCCGGCGGCGGCCGCCATGAGGTCCACGAAACCCTGGTCGAACCCGGGCGGGAAGGGTGCGGCGGTGTGGCGGAACATGAGGCGCGAGGCGCCCCCGATCTTGACGTCGCTGGCCCGGATGACCTCGGCCAGCTTGGCCAGCTCGATCCCGGCCGCCTCGGCCAGCACCTGGGCCTCGTAGGCGGCCAGCCAGGACGCGTACTGGACGAGATTGCGGGCCAGCTTGGCCTTGATGCCCGCCCCCACCGGACCCATGTGCACCACCAGGGACGCGAAGGCGTCGAGCACGGGGCGGGCCCTCTCCACCACGGCGGCCTCGCCGCCGACCATGGCCACCAAACTGCCCTCGGCGGCGGCCTGCGGCCCCCCGCTCACGCCGCAGTCGAGGACGTCGACGTCGCGGCGGGTGGCCGACGCGGCCACCTCTTCGATGGTGCGGGACGACACGGTGCTCAGGACCACCACCACCGATCCCGGCGACATGGACACGAGGGCCCCGGCATCGCCCTCGAGCACGGCGTGCACCTGGGCGTCGGTCACGACCACCACCACCACCACATCGGCGCGCTCGCCCAGCTCGACGGGGGTGGCGGCCACGTGGGCGACGGCGTCGTAGGGGGCGGTGGCCTCGGTCCGGACGTCGCACACCACCAGGGGGAGCCCGACCCGCACCACGGCGTCGGCCACGCCGCGGCCGATGTCGCCGAGCCCGATCACCCCCACCGTGGTCACGGTGCGACACCTGCTTCCGCCATCGAATTCCCCTCTGGCCAGACAGCTGTCTGGAACGTAGTCTGACGTCATGGCCGACCGCAACGCCGAGCTCGACGACTATTCGGGCCCCTTCCGCCCCGACTTCCGCTACGAGGACCTCTCCAAGGAGGCCCTGGTCCGCCTGGTACGCGAGTACGCCCTGATCGTGCACCTGCTGGACCGCTCCATGTGCGCGGCCATCGGCATCCGCTACGGGGTGGACATGGTGAACGAGCTCGCCATCGAGGAGTGGCGCGGCGCCAGCCCCATCTACGGCGAGCGCCTGCGCGAGATCATGCGGGTCCACGGCGACGGCGTGGAGGCCATCTTCAAGGTGCTGCAGCTCGACCCGGGCTTCCCCCACCACTACATGGACGTGCACTACGAGGTGGTCGACGACCATCTCGGCTACTTCGAGCTGCGCAGCTGCGGCGCGCTCATGGACGTGGAGCCCTGGGGCGAGCGCCTCGTCACGGGCATGTGCCACACCATCGAGGACGGCACCTTCGACGTCACCGCCCAGGCGGTGAACCCCAAGGCCCGTGTACGCCACGTCCACCGCCCGCCGCGGGTGCCGTCGGACCGCGTGCCGCACTGCCGGTGGGAGGTGGTCATCGACGACGACACCGAGACGCTGCCCGTGGCCGACATCACCGAGATGACGCGCCTCACCACGGCGGCCACGTTCCGCTTCCCGCCCATGCGCGACGGCACGCCCCACGTCCCCGTCGGCGACCAGGTGCCCGCCGCCGACCCGGTGCCGCCTGGCCACCAGGTGCCGGGGTGACCGAGGCGGCCGTGACGGTGCTGGCGGCCGAGGCCACCCGCAGGCGTCTCACCCCCCGCCAGGTGGCCGTGGTGGAGCAGTTGGTGGAGGCGGCCGCCGACGAGGCCCGCCAGCGCGGCTACGAGGGGGTGACGGTGCGCGCCGTGGCCCGTCGGGCCGGGGTGGCGCCGGCCACGGCCTACACCTACTTCGCCTCCAAGGACCACCTGCTGGCCGAGGTGCTGTGGCGCCGTCTCGAGGCGTTGCCGGCCGCAGCCGACGACGACGGCGCCGGCCAGGACGACGATGCCGGCAGACGGGTGCGGGCCGAGCTGCGGGTGCTGGGGCTCTTCATGGCCGACGACCCCACCCTGGCCGTGGCGTGCACCACCGCCCTGCTCGGGAGCGGGCCCGAGGTGCGAGCGCTGCGGGTCCGCTTCGGCGCCGCCCTGCACGATCGCCTGGCCGCCGCCCTGGGCGACGGCGGCGACCCGTCGGTGCTGCGCAGCCTCGACCTCGCCTACAGCGGGGCCATGCTGTGGGCCGGCATGGGCCACATCCGCTTCGAGGACGTGCCCGACGCCCTGGCCGACACGGCCCGGCTGCTGCTCGGGGAGGCGTGGTGACCGGCACCGGGACGGCGCTGCACTACAACCCCTACGACTACGCCGTCCACGAGGACCCGTACCCCGTCTACGCCCGCCTGCGCGTCGAAGCGCCTCTGTACCGCAACGACGAGCTCGACTTCTGGGCCCTGTCGCGCCACGCCGACGTGCTGGCCGCCTTCCGGGACCCGGCCCGGCTGTCGAACCGCTTCGGCGTGAGCCTCGACCCCGCCGCCTACGGACCCCACGCCCACAAGTCGATGTCGTTCCTGGCCATGGATCCGCCGCGCCACACCCGGCTGCGCTCGCTCGTGTCCAAGATCTTCACCTCCCGACGGGTGGCCGAGCTCGAGCCGAGCATCCGGGCCCTGGCGGTGCACTACCTCGAGGACGCGCTGGCCAAGGGCAGCTTCGACATGGTGGGCGACGTCGCCGGCAAGCTCCCCATGGACGTCATCTCGGAGATGATCGGCGTCCCGGCGGCCGACCGGGCCGAGGTGCGGCGCCTGGCCGATCTCCTCGTCCACCGCCAGGAGGGGGTGCTCGACGTCCCCCCCGAGGGCATGGAGGCCGCCCTCGTGCTGGCGGGCTACTTCGCCGCCATGGTGACCGACCGGCGCCGGGCCCGGCGCCCCGACCTCACCTCGGGGCTGGTCGATGCCGAGGTCGACGGGGACCGCCTGACCGACGACGAGATCATGTCGTTCCTCTTCCTCATGGTCGTGGCCGGCAACGAAACCACCACCAAGCTGCTGGCCAACGCCTGGTACTGGGCGTGGCGCTTCCCCGACCAGAAGGCGCTGGCCCTGGCCGACGCCGGCCGGGCACCGGACTGGGTGGAGGAGACGCTGCGCTACGACACCTCGTCGCAGATGCTGTTGCGCGTCACCACCGGCACCGTGGAGCTGCTCGGCACCGAGCTGGCCGACGGTGAGCGGGTGCTGCTGCTCGTGGGGTCGGCCAACCGCGACCCCGAGGTGTTCCCCGACCCCGACCGCTACGACATCGACCGCGACACCTCCAAGCTCATCAGCTTCGGGGGCGGGCGCCACTTCTGCCTGGGGGCGCCGCTCGCCCGGCTCGAGGCGCGCATCATGCTCGAGGAGCTGGTGGCCCGGGTGGCCGACTACGAGGTCGACGCCGTCGGTGCGCGCCGGGTCCACTCCATCAACGTGCGGGGCTTCGCCAGCCTCCCCACCACGGTCACCACCCGCTGAGGCAGGATCTGTCGCCGTGCCGTCGAAGTTCGTCCCCCACCCCGAGCGCCGCCCCACGGTGGTGGCCGGCGCTTCGTCGGGCATCGGGGCGGCCACCGCCGAGGCCCTGGCGGCAGCGGGGCACCCGGTGGTGCTCGGGGCGCGCCGGGTGGAGAAGTGCGAGGAGGTGGCGCAGCGCATCGCCGCCGCCGGGGGCGAGGCCCACGTCCACCGGCTCGACCTGGCCGACCCCGCCTCCGTCGAGGAGTTCGCCCGGGCGGCGGAGAAGCTGGCCGGCCCCGTCGACGTCATGGTCACGAGCGCCGGGCACGCCTATCCGGGGACGGCCCTCGGCACCTCGCCCGACGATTTCGCCCACACCGTGGAGGTGAACCTGCTCGGGGCCCACCGGCTGGCGGCCGCCCTGGGGCCGGCCATGGTCGAGCGGCACCACGGCGACATGGTGTTCGTGTCCTCGGAGGCGGTGCGCACCCCCCGGCCCATGGCCGCCGCCTACGTGGCGTCGAAATTCGGGCTCGAGGGCTTCGTGCGGGCCCTCCAGCTCGAGCTCGAGGGCACGGGGGTGCGGGCCACCATCGTCCGGCCGGGCCAGACGTTGACCGGCATGGGGACGGACTGGGAGCCCGAGCTCGCCACCGAGGTGCTGAACGAGTGGGTCCGCTACGGGGTGGCCCGCCACAGCCACTTCCTGCGCCCGCCGGCGGTGGCGGCCGCGGTGGTGACGGTGGTGTCGACGCCTCCCGGTGCCCACATCCCCATGATCGAGGTCCAGCCCGAAGCCCCCGTCACCCCGCGACCCGACAGCCGAGGAGGCGCCCCATGACCCACCCCGTGACGAGCGGAGGCACACCATGAGCGTCGACGTGGCGCGGCGCGAACCGCCCCGCGTGTCGGGCGGCGAGGCCGAGCACGGGCATCTCGACGAGCTGCGTCACGACCCCATCGGGCTCATGGCCCGGGTGCGGGCCGAATGCGGGGACGTGGGTCAGTTCCGTCTGGCCGACCGCGACGTGGTGCTGCTCACCGGGGCGGAGGCCAACGAGCTGTTCTTCCGGGCCCCGGAAGAGGTGCTCGACCAGGCCGAGGCCTACCCCTTCATGACGCCCATCTTCGGCCCCGGCGTGGTGTTCGACGCTCCGCCCGAGCGCCGGCGCGAGATGCTCCACAACCAGGCGCTGCGGGACAAGTTCATGCGGGGCCACGCCGCCACCATCGCCGACGAGGTCGGAGCCATGGTGGGGGCGTGGCAGGAGGCGGGGTCGATCGACCTCCTCGACTGGTTCGCCGAGCTCACCATCTACACGTCGTCGGCCTGCCTCATCGGAGGCAAGTTCCGGCGCGAGCTCGACCGCCGCTTCGCCACCCTGTACCACGACCTCGAGCAGGGCACCGATGCCATCGCCTACGTCGACCCCTACGCCCCCGTCGAGAGCTTCCGGCGCCGTGACGCGGCCCGGGTGGGGCTGGTGGACCTGGTGCAGCAGATCATGGACCGGCGCGCCGGCGGCCCGGCCCCCACCGACGAGGACCGCGACCTGCTCGACGTGCTGATGTCGATCCGCGACGAGGACGGCACGCCGCGGTTCTCCACCGACATGGTGACGGGCATGTTCATCTCCATGATGTTCGCCGGCCACCACACCACCTCGGGCACAGCGGCGTGGACGCTCATCGAGCTGCTGCGCCATCCGGACGAGCTCGCCGCAGTGCGGGCCGAGCTCGACGAGCTCTACGCCCACGGCGAGGAGGTGAGCTACCAGGCGCTGCGGAGCATGCCCCGTCTGGAGGCGGCCATCAAGGAGGCGCTGCGCCTGCACCCTCCCCTCATCCTTGTGCTGCGGGTGGTGAAGGAGGACATGGAGGTCGAGGGTTACCACGTGGCGGCCGGCAAGCTGGTGGGGGCGAGCCCGGCGGTGTCGAACCGCATCCCCGAGGACTTCCCCGACGCCGACGCCTTCGTGCCCGAGCGTTATCTCGAGCCGAGGGCGGAAGACCGGGCCAACCCGTGGACGTGGATCCCCTTCGGTGCCGGCCGGCACCGCTGCGTGGGCGCCCCCTTCGCCATGATGCAGCTGAAGGCCATCTTCTCGGTGCTCCTGCGGCACTGGGACTTCGAGCTGGCGCAGCCGTCCGACACCTACCGCAACGACCACTCCAAGATGGTCGTGCAGCTGGCCCAGCCGTGCGTGGCCAACTACCGCCGCCGCGGCGCCGTATCAGCGTGAAGGTGATCGTGGACCGCGACCTGTGCCAGGGGCACGGGGTGTGCGAGTCCGAGGCGCCGGCGGTCTTCGCCGTCAACAAGAAGGGGATCCTCGAGATCCTCGACGAGACACCGGCCCATGACCTGCGCGCCCAGGTCGAGGCGGCGGTGTCGTTCTGCCCCACCCACGCACTGCGCATCGAAGACGAGGAGGACTGACCATGGCCGCCTACCCCTACGAGGAGCTCCAGGAGATGGTGCAGCGGTGGCTGGGTGCCAATCGCCGGGCCCAGGAGGCGGGCGACTGGCGGCCCATGGCCGACATGTACACCGAGGACGCCACCTACGGCTGGAACATCGGGCCCAACGAGGAGTTCATGGCCGTGGGGCGCGACGAGATCCGCGACATCGCCCTGGGGCTCGAGATGGGCGGGCTCGACGGCTGGACGTACCCGTACCAGAAGGTGCTCATCGACCCGGAGCAGGGCGAGATCATCGGCCTGTGGAAGCAGGTCGCCGACAGCACCAGGCCCGACGGGTCGCCCTACGTCATCGCCGGGCTGGGGGGCAGCTGGTTCCGCTACGGCGGGAACTGGCGCTGGTCGTGGCAACGCGACTTCTTCGACGTGGGCAACGCCACCGCCCTGTTCATCGAGATGATCAAGGCCGACGCCCTGTCCGAGGGCATGCGCCGGCGCATGGAGCGCGCCGCCTCGGGCGAGATGCTGCCCGGCCACTACCGCCTCGGCTCGTCCCCCGTCGGCCTCTGGGAGTAGACGCCCCCCGCTCCCCGTCTCCCCCTCCGTCCACCGGCCCCACAAAGGGGGGCCAACGACCCTGGTGGCGCCTCGGCCGCGGCCGTAGCCTGACCTGGTGCAGGTGGGCGAGGTGGTGGTGGTGGAGCGGTCAGGCGTGGACGCGCTCCTGGCCGAGCTCCGGCGGCGCGGCTACCGCACCGTAGGGCCGGTGGTCCGCGACGGGGCCATCACCTACGACGACGTCACCTCCGGCGCGCAACTCCCCGAGGGGTGGCACGACGTCGCCGCCCCGGGGCACTACCGGGTGGAGCACACCGACGACCCGGCCCTGTTCGCCTGGGCGGTCGGACCGCACTCGCCCAAGGCCCACGTCTTCCCGCCCTCGGCGGTGGTGTGGCGAGCCCGGCCCGGGGAGAACGGCGCCATGGTGAGCGAGGACGTCCCTACCGGGACCGTGGCCACCGCCATGGTGGGGATCCGTCCCTGCGACGTGGCCGCGCTGGGGGTCCTCGACCGCGTCATGCAGGGTGCACCGGCCCCCGACCCGGTCTACGGGGAGCGCCGCGACAGCACCTTCGTGGTGGTGGCGGAGTGCGGCACGCCCTCGGGCACGTGCTTCTGCACCTCCATGGGCACGGGCCCCTCGGCACGGGCCGGCTTCGACATCGCCCTCGCCGAGATCGTCGACGGCGACGGGCACCGCTTCGTCGTGCGGGCCGGCTCGCCGGCCGGGGCCGAGGTGCTCGGCGCGCTGGCGCACCGGCCCGCCACCGACCTCGACGCCGCCGCCCGCACGGCGGTGATCGACGCGGCGGTGGCCGGCATCACCCGGCGCCTCGACACCGGCGACCTGCCCGCCCTGCTGGAGCGCAACCTGGAGCACCCCCGCTGGGACGAGGTGGCCGACCGCTGCCTGGCCTGCGGCAACTGCACGCTGGTGTGCCCCACGTGCTTCTGCAGCACCGTCCAGGACACGAGCGACCTGTCCGGGAACCTGGCGCGCACCAAGACCTGGGCGTCGTGCTTCGACCTGGCCCACTCCTACGTCCACGGGGGGCCGGTGCGCACCTCCACCCGGTCGCGCTACCGGCAGTGGCTCACCCACAAGCTCGGCACCTGGCACGACCAGTTCGGGACGTCGGGGTGCGTGGGGTGCGGGCGCTGCATCGCCTGGTGCCCGGTGGGCATCGACCTGACCGAGGAGACGGCCGCCATCCGCGCCGCCGACGGGGCGGCGGGATCGGTCCGCGCCGCCGACGGGGCGGCGGCGGCCGGCACGGCGGGGGGCGCGACATGACGGGAGGCCTGACATGACGGGCGACGCGACCCTGGCGCACACCCACGACATCGCCGAGCTGGTGGCCGGGCACCGGCTGCTGCGCGGCCTCCCCGGCGACGCCGTCGCCCTGGTGGCGGGGTGCGCCCGCAACGTCGCCGTCGACGCCGGCGCCCTGCTGCTCGAGGAGGGGGCGCCGGCCGACACGCTGTACCTGTTGCGGCGGGGATCGGTGTCCCTGGAGGTCCACGCCCCCGACCGGGGCCGCATCGTGGTGGAGACCGTCGGGCCCGGCGACCCCGTGGGGTGGTCGTGGATGTTCCCCCCCTACCGCTGGCACTTCGACGCCCGGGCCCTCGAGCCCGTGGGCGCGGTGGCCGTCGACGCCGCCTGCCTGCGCCGCAAGGCCGACGCGGACCCGGTGTTCGGCTACGCCCTGCTGCAGCGGGTGTCGGCCGTGATCCTCGAGCGCCTGCAGGCCACCCGCATCCGGCTCCTCGACCTGTACGGCAAGGAACACGGCACCGTCCATGGCGACGAGCACGGCTGAGCGCGCCGTGGCGCCGCACCCGCTGGCACCGGCGCCCTACCGGGTGGTGCGCACGCGCCGGCAGACCGACGACGTCACCACGCTGTCGCTGGAGCCGCTCGAGGGCCCGCCGCTGCGCTTCGGCCCGGGACAGTTCAACATGCTCACCGCCTTCGGCGTGGGGGAGGTGGCCATCTCCATGAGCAGCGCCCCCGACGCCGACGGCCCGGTCGAGCACACCGTGCGCGACGTGGGGATGGTGACCCACGCCCTGTGTGGCACTCCCGTCGGGAGCGTGGTGGGGGTGCGGGGGCCGTTCGGCAACGACTGGGGCACCGACGCCATGGCCGGGTGCGACGCGGTGGTGGTGGCGGGCGGCATCGGGCTCGCGCCCCTGCGCGGCGCGGTCGAGCGCCTGGTGACCGGACTCGGCTCGGCGGACGGGCCGGCCCGGCTGTTCGTGCTGGTGGGCGCCCGCTCACCCGACCAGATCGTGTTCGGCGACGACCTGGAGCGCTGGCGCCGGGCCGGGGCCGAGGTGGCCGTGACCGTCGACGTGGCCGAGGCCGGCTGGAAGGGCCGGGTGGGTGTGGTCACCACCTTGCTGACGGGGGCGGGGTTCGACCCGGCCCGGACCGCGGGCGTCATGTGCGGGCCCGAGGTGATGATGCGCTTCACCATCCGGGGGCTCGTCGACCGGGGCGTCGACCCGGCCCGCATCAAGGTGTCACTGGAGCGCAACATGCAGTGCGGGGTCGGTCTGTGCGGCCACTGCCAGCTCGGTCCCTACCTGCTGTGTCGCGACGGCCCCATCTTCCCCTACGGCGCGGGCCTCGAGCGTCTGCTGCTGGAGCGCGAGCGGTGACGGCGGTGACGACTGACGCCGGCCGCCCCTCGCTGGCGGTGTGGAAGTTCGCCTCGTGCGACGGGTGCCAGCTGAGCCTGCTCGACTGCGAGGACGAGTTGCTGGCCCTGGCCGGCGCGGTGCAGATCGCCTCGTTCACCGAGATGAGCCGGGCCACGGTGGCCGGCCCCTACGACGTGTCGCTGGTGGAGGGCTCGATCACCACCGCCGAGGACGCCGGGCGCATCCGGGCGGTGCGCGACGCCTCGCGCGTCCTCGTCACCATCGGGGCGTGCGCCACCGCCGGGGGCATCCAGGGACTGCGCGACTTCGCCTCGGTGGGCGACTACACCGCCACCGTCTACGCCCGGCCCGAGTACATCGCCACCCTGGAGACCTCCACGCCCATCTCGTCGCACGTGCGTGTCGACTACGAGCTCCACGGCTGTCCGGTCGACCGCGGCCAGCTGCTCGAGGTGGTCCTGGCCCAGCTGGCCGGCCGCCGTCCGGCCATCGCCGGCCACAGCGTGTGCCAGGAATGCAAAGGCCGCGGCACGGTGTGCCTGCTCGTGTCCAAGGGCACGGCGTGTCTCGGTCCGGTGACGCGGGCGGGATGCGGCGCCCTGTGCCCGTCGGTCGACCGCGGCTGCTTCGGCTGCTTCGGGCCGGCCGACACGGCCAACACCGCCTCGCTGGCCCGGCGCCTGAGCGACGACGGCCTGGCCCGCGTCGACGTGTCGCGGCTGTTCCGCACCTTCAACGCCAACGCGCCCGCCTTCCGCCGCGAGAGCCTGGCCCAGGACGCCGGATCGTGACCCACGGCCGCCACGACACCGAGCGCACCGTCTTCGTGCCCGGCCTCGCCCGCGTGGAGGGCGAGGGGGGTCTGCGGGTCCGCGTCCAGGACGGGGCGGTGTCGGAGGTGACGCTCAACATCTTCGAGCCGCCCCGCTTCTTCGAGGCGCTGCTCGAGGGGAGGCGCCTCGACGAGGCCCCCGACATCACCGCCCGCATCTGCGGCATCTGCCCCGTCGCCTACCAGATGAGCGCGTGCCGGGCCATGGAGGACGCCTGCGGCGTGACGGTGGGCGAGCCGGTGGCGGCGCTGCGCCGGTTGCTGTACTGCGGCGAGTGGATTCAGAGCCACGCCCTGCACGTCTACTTGCTGCACGCGCCGGACTTCCTCGGCTGCGAGGACGCCGTGCAGCTCGCCGCGATCGACCGGGCCGCGGTCGAGCGCGGCCTCGACCTCAAGCGCACCGGCAACATGGTCATGAAGACGGTGGGGGGCCGGGCCGTGCACCCCGTCAACGTGCGGGTGGGCGGCTTCTACCGCGCCCCCGACACCGATGCCGTGCGGGCCCTGGCCGAGCCGCTGCGCCGGGCCCGCCAGGCCGCCCTGGACACGGTGGTGTGGGTGGCGGGGTTCGAATTCCCCGACGTGGTGGGCGACTACCGCTTCGTGGCCCTCACCCACCCTGACCACTACCCCATCGAGGACGGTGCGGTGGCGCTGTGGTCGGGCGAGGAGATGAGCCCGGCGGCGTTCGCCGACGTGGCGGTGGAGGAGCACGTGGCCCGGTCCACCGCCCTGCACGCCCGGCTGCACGGCCGCGACCCCTACCTCACCGGCCCGCTGGCCCGTTACGCGCTGAACGCGACCCGCCTGCCCGAGATCGCCCGGCAGGCGGCCACCGCCGCTGGCCTCGGGCCCACCTGCGACAACCCCTTCCGCAGCATCGTGGTCCGGGCCGTCGAGCTCGTGTTCGCCTGCGACGAAGCCCTGCGCCTGGTGCTCGGGTACGAGCGCTTCGACCCCGCAGCCGAGGTCGTCACCCCCCGGGCCGGTGTCGGCACCGGCGCCACCGAGGCGCCCCGGGGCCTGCTCGTGCACCGCTACCGGGTCGACGCCGACGGCACCATCGCGTCGGCCCGCATCATGCCCCCCACCTCGCAGAACCAGCTCACCATCGAGGAGGACCTGCGCCGGGTGGTCGAGGGTGGGCTGACCTTGACCGACGAGGACCTCACCTGGCGGTGCGAGCAGGCGGTGCGCAACCACGACCCCTGCATCTCGTGCGCGGCCCACTTCCTCCATGTCACCGTCGACCGGTCGTGACGGCCCGGGGGGCGCCACCACGGTGAGCGGCGGGGTGGTGGTGGTGGCCATGGGCAACGAGTACCGGCGCGACGACGGCGCCGGGGCCGCCGCGCTCGACGGGGTCCGGGCCGGTCTCGGCGCCTTGGGCCCGATCGGGGCCCGGGTGGTGGTGACGGGACCCTTCACCGACCCCCTCGACCTGCTCGGTGAGTGGGACCATGCCGATCTCGCCGTGGTGGTGGACGCCGTGCGCACCGGGACGCCGCCGGGCACGGTGACGGTCCTCGAGCTCGGCGACGACATCGGCCCCGAGCACGTCGAGCTCGTCGACGGACGGCCGGTCAGCACCCACGTGATGGGGGTCACCGCCGCCCTGCGCCTGGCCCGGGCGGTGGGGCGCGCCCCGCGGCGGGTGGTGGTGGTGGGGATCGAGGGCGAGGACTTCGGCGAGGGGATCGGGTTGGCGCCGGCCGTGGAAGCAGGCGTGGCCGAGGCGGCGGCACGCGTGCTCGACATCGTGGGAAGCTCGTCGCGGTGTGCGTGAGCCGGCTCCACCAGGTGATCGACGACCCCGAGGGGGCCGAGGTCATGGTGCAGGACGTCGACGGCTCGCGCCACCGCGTGTCGCTGCTCGCCTTCGACGGGGACGCGCCGTCGCGCGGTGACTGGCTGGTGGTGCACAGCGGCTACGCCCTCGAGCAGGTCGACGCCGAGGAGGCGGCCCGCATCGCGGCCGAGGTGGCCCAGGCCCGCAACGGAGACTGACCCGTCACGACGACGGGCGGCGAGCCGGCGGCGCGAGGTTGCTACGCCAGGGGGAGCCGGGCCCGCCGACGCCGCGTGCCCACCGGTTCCCGGCGTGCCGCGCTGAGGGCCGACACGGCCTGGGGACGGTGCTGCATCGACTGGGCGATCGGGGCGAGCACGCCACGCTGGTCGAGATGGACGAAGGCGTCGACCACCCGGGGCTCGAACTTCGTCCCCCGGCCCTCCACCACCGACTGCACCGCGGCGTCGTGGACGAGGGTGCTGTGGCGGTAGGGCTGCTGGTGGGTGAGCAGGTCGTAGACGTCGGCCACGGCCACGATGCGGGCCCACTCGGGAATGGCCCCACCGGCCAGCCCGTCGGGATAGCCGGTGCCGTCCCAGCGCTCGTGGTGCGAGCGCACCGCCTCGGCAATGGGTGCCAGCCGTTCGTGGAGCGCCATGACCAGGTGCTCGCCCACCACGGAGTGGCGCCGCAGATCGGCCCACTCGGCCTCGGTGAAGCTGCCCGAATGCTTCTGCAACACCGCCTCGGTCACGGCCAGCTTGCCCACGTCGTGCAGTGCGCCCACCCACGTGAGCACGCCGATGTCGGCGCTCGACAGGCCGAGGACCTGGCCCAACAGGGCGCAGATCTTGCCCACCCGGGCCGAGTGCTGGGCTGTGCCCCGGTCGTAGACCGTCTCGGCCCGCTGGAGGGCGGGAAGCAGCTCGAGGTGGGTGGTGATGACGTCGTAGAGATCGGCGGTCGATTCGTTCATAGGGGTACTCATGGTGTCGTCACTCCGGGGGCGCGCCCCGTAGGACACAACGGCACCGGTCGAAGGGCACAAGGTCCCTTCGCCGGACGCCGCTGCATGTGGTGCCGCCTCCGGCACGGCTCCGCACGGCGCGCCCCGGCCGAACGCCCAGGGTGAGACCGGATCAGTCCGGGGCGGGCAGGCCGATGGGGTTGGGCACCGGTACCACGCCGGCGGCGGCCACCGCCCGGGCCAGGGGGACCAGGAGCGTGCGGAGCTCGTCGACGGCGACGGCGCCCAGCCGCTCCCACGGCTCGGCCGCCAACCGGTCGGTACGGTCCTCGATGTCGGCCCGGGCGGCCGTACCGTCGGGGGTGGGCGTGCCGTCGGGGTGGAGCCAGCCGCGCTGCACGAGCGCGTCGACGGCCGACTCCCAGGCGGCGTCGTCCCACCCCCGGGCCTGCTGGAGCAGCGGGCGCGGCACGACTCCCGTGGCCGCCATGGAGACGAGCGCCTGGCGTCCGTCGAGGCCGGCCGCCACCAGGGCGGCGACATGCCCGTCGCCGCGGTGCTCGCGGACGACGGTGGCGGCGTGCCACAGGCCGGCGAGCGGCTCGTCGGGCCAGGGGAGGGCGGCGTTGGCCGCACCCAACGGGCGCCCGGCCACGGTGAGGCCGTCCACCGCCGTCCGGACGAGCGCGCCGGCGCGGGACGGGCCGTCGCCGAGACCGTCGGGACCGAGGATGCGCGCCAGGGCACGCGTGGCGCCAGCCGACCTGGCGTCGAGGACGCGCCCGGGGGTGGCCAACGACCAGGCGTCGGGCACGGCCCGGGCCACCCGGGCCGGTGCGAAGTTGAAGAAGGTGGCGTCGACCACGGCTGCCCCCACCGCCCCCATGGGGGCGGCGCGCCCGGCGAAGTAGCCCATCCAGAACCCCTTCAGGCCGGCGGCGACGAACTCCTCGGCCGCCTCGGGGGCGAAGTAGCTCACGGCGTGCACCGGCTCCAGGAGGTGCCACAGCGTCCGGGCCGCCCGGGGACCGTCCATGGGCCCATGTTGCCAGCGTGGGCGACGGCGTTCCTACCATGAAGGCGCCGGCCGTTCGGCGCCGGCACGGAGACCGGGAGGTGCCATGTTCGATCTGGGCGGGGCGGTGTGCGTCGTGACGGGGGCGTCGTCGGGGCTCGGTCGGCGCTTCGCCCTCGACATGGCGGCCGGCGGTGCGGTGGTGGTGGGCCTCGCCCGCCGCCAAGACCTGCTCGAGAGCCTGGCCCGCGACCTGCGGCGCTCGTCGCCGGACTCGTCCGCCGTGACGTGCGACGTGGGCGACACCGACGGTTTCGTGGCCGCGCTGGCGCAGATCGCAGCGGCGCACGGGCGCATCGACGTGCTCGTCAACAACGCCGGCACCGGGCCTCCCCGGGGTGGCGTCGAGCCCGGCATCGAGGTGTACCGGGAGGTGATGGCCACCAATTACTTCGCCGTCGTGGCGGGCACCCTGACCGTGCTGCCTGGCATGCTCGAGCGCCGCCGGGGGGTGGTCGTCAACGTGTCGTCCGACAGCGGCCGAGCCCCGGGCCCCCACGAGGCCGCCTACGGGGCGTCGAAGGCGGCGGTGAGCGCCTTCACCGAGAGCCTGTCGTTCGACACCGAGGACCGCGGCGTGCACCTGCACGTCTTGTACCCCGGCTGGGTGCCCACCGCCATGGGGACCGGGGCGGTGGACGGCGGCATGCCCATGCCACCCCGCATGGTGCGCCGCACCGAGGAGCAGGTGTCGCGTCTGCTGCTGGCCCGCATGGGCGGGCCGAAGCTCGACATCGACGCCGCCCCGGTGGCCCGGCTGGCCCCCGTGGGCCGGGCCCTGTTCCCCCGCGCCTACCGCGCCGGCGTGCGCAAGGCGAGCGGCTGACGGCCGGGCGGCGTGGCCCGGCGGCGGGTCACACGAGCAGCCGGACGCGCGACACGGTCACCGCCCGGCCGCCGAGCACGACCCGGTCCCCGGCGATGCGCATGCGCACCGTGCCACCGCGGGTCGAGGCCTGCTCCCCCACCAGCGTGGCGCGGCCCAGGCGCTCCCCCCAGTGCACGGCCAGGGTGCAGTGGGCGGAGCCGGTCACCGGGTCCTCGGGGATCCCGGCATTGGGGGCGAACACGCGGCTCACGCAGTCGACCCCGTCGTGGTCCCCGGCGGCGGTGACGATGACGCAGCGCGATGCCAACGCCGCCACGGCCACCACGTTCGGGCGCAGGCCCCGTACCGCCTCGGCGTCGACCAGTTCGACCAGGATGTCCGTGCGCCCCCGGGCGGCGGCGAGCACCGCCGCGCCGTCGACGTCGAGCGCGGTCGTGAGCGGAGCCGACGACTCGAACGCCTCGAGCCGGTCGGCGGGGAAGTCCATCTCGATCCAGCCCTCGCCCGCCGGGGAGCACACCAGCTCGCCGCTCTTCGTGTGGAAGCGGCCCGTGCCGCCGAGCACGTGGGCGGCGGCCAACGTGGCGTGCCCGCACAGGTCGACCTCCACCGTCGGGCTGAACCAGCGCAGGTCGTGGGCGCCGTCACCGCGAGGACGGACGAAGGCGGTCTCCGACAGGTTCATCTCGCGGGCGACGGCCTGCATGCGCTCGTCGTCGGGGAAGGCCTCGACGACGGCCACGGCGGCCGGGTTGCCGGCGAAGGGCACGTCGGTGAACGAGTCGACCACGGTGAGCTCCATGGCGCACAGGATCGCACGCCTCGACGGCGGACCGGGCCGCGCCGGCTACACGTGTGTCGGCACCGCCCCCACGACGTCGGCGATGTGCACGCCCATGCCCGGCAGCGAGCCCACGTACGGGGCGTCGCCGAAGGCGAAGATGCCGCCGTCGGAGCCGATGAGCCAGTAGCCCTGGTCGTCGACGGTGGGGACGAGGGCGACCACGGCGTGGGCGGGCTGCACACCGAGAGCCGGAAGCGACCCGAAGGAGGTGGCGTCGCCGAAGGGGTACGCACCCCCCGACCGGGTGACGATCCAGTACCCGCCGCCGTCGGGGGTGGAGGTGATGGCCGCCACCGGCGACGGGGTGCCGAGCGCCGATCCCAGCTGCGCCGCCCGTCCGAAGGCGTACACGGTGCCGTCGCCGGCCACGAGCCAGTAGCCGTCGCCCGACGGGGTGGCGGCGATGCCGATGATGTCGCCCCTGTGGACGGCCTCACCCGGGAGCGACCCCAGGTAGGGGGCGTCGCCGAAGGCGAACACCCCGCCGTCGCGGCCCACGAGGAAGTAGCCGTGGTCGTCGGCGGTGGGCACGATGCCCCCGACGTCGTCGACACCGACGTCCAGGCCCGGCAGGGACCCCTCGAAGGCGGCGTCGCCGAAGGCGAACACCCCGCCGTCGCGGCCCACGAGGAAATAGCCCCGGTCGTCGGACGACGGGACCATGCCCACGACGTCGTCCACCTTCACCCCGAGCCCCGGCAGCGACCCGTAGAAGCCGGCGGCGGAGGGGAACACGAACACCCCGCCGTCGGAGCCCACGAGGTCGTAGCCCGACGGCGCCACACCGTGGGCGGGCGCACCCGTGGCCGGCGCGACGGTGGTGGGCGGTGATGCCGGCCGTGGCGACGGGGGCGTCGACGCCGATGGCGGGGACCCGGTGGAGGCGGCAACGACGGAGAAGGTCTGTCGGGGAGCGGAGGTCGACCCGGGCGTGTCGGCCCGGGCGGCGGTCGCCGATGCCAGGACTCCCATCGCGCTCAGGAGCGGCAGTGCGAGGGCGGCGACCCGGAGCGCAGCGCGCCGTGTCCGGGCGGGGTTGCCCACACGTCGACCCCACATCCTCCGTCCCCCCACCACGACTGGCGCCCGCAGTGGGCGCATGGCCTCGTTTCACCACGAACAGTGACATTCCTGACCCATGACGCGATCAACCGGAAGCCAACTCGGGCTCAACGCCGGCCCTCGGGGTCCGGATCTGACGGGGCGTTAGACTCGTCGGGTGACCACCAAGACCCGTGTCCCCGCGGTGGAGGGCTGGTTCACGGCGGAGGGTGGCGAGCCGGCCCTGCTCGGCAGCCGGTGCCGGTCGTGCGGCACCTACGCCTTTCCCCGTGAGGCCTTCTTCTGCCGCAACCCCGCCTGCGACAGCTCCGAGTTCGACGAGGTCCCCCTCAGTCGCCGGGGCCGGGTGTGGTCGTACACCGACGCCTGCTACACCCCGCCCGCACCCTACGTGGCGGCCGATCCCTTCGTGCCCTTCTGCATCGCCGCGGTGGAGCTGGCGGCGGAGAAGATGGTGGTCATGGGTCAGGTGGTGCCGGGCGTCACCGTCGACGACCTGGCCGTGGGCGACGAGGTCGAGCTGGTGGTGGACGTGCTGTACGAGGACGACGAGCACGAGTACCTGGTGTGGAAGTGGAAGCCGGTCGGTGCGACGAGCGGAGGTGCACGTGGCTGACGACCGCCGTGTGGCCGTGCTGGGGGCGGGCATGCACCCCTGGGGCAAATGGGGTCGCAATTTTGTGGAATACGGGCTGGCGGCGGCGCGTGCCGCTCTCGACGACGCCGGCCTGTCCTGGACCGACGTGCAGTTCGTGTCGGGCGCCGACACCATCCGCAACGGCTATCCGGGCTTCATCTCCGGCGCCACCTTCGCCCAGGCGCTCGGGTGGTCGGGGGCGCGGGTATCGAGCGCGTACGCGGCGTGCGCCTCGGGGGCGACGGCCGTGGCGGCGGCGCGGGCCCAGATCCTGGCCGGCCTGTGCGACGTGGCCCTGGTGGTCGGGGCCGACACCACCCCCAAGGGGTTCTTCGCCCCCGTCGGGGGCGAGCGCAGAGACGATCCGGACTGGCTGCGCTTCCACCTGCTCGGTGCGACCAACCCCACGTATTTCGCCCTCTACGCCCGCCGCCGCATGGAGCTGTTCGGCGCCACCGAGGACGACTTCGCCGCCGTCAAGGTGAAGAACGCCCGGGCCGGGGCGGCCAACCCCAACGCCCGCTACCGCCAGGAGGTCACCGCCGAGGAGGTCCTCGCCTCCCCCATGGTGGCCGACCCCTTGCGCCTGCTCGAGATCTGCGCCACCTCCGACGGCGGAGCGGCGCTGGTGCTGTCGAGCATGGACTTCGCCCGGCGCCACGCCGGCGGGAGCACGCCCGTGTCCATCCCCGCGGTGTCGACCGTCACGCCGCGCTTTCCGCAGACCGTCATCGAGATGCCCAACTTCGCCACCGACTCGGCGGTGGCGGTCGGGGCGGTGGACGGGCCTGGATTCCGGCGCTCGATCACCGCCGCCGCCTACGAGGAGGCGGGCATCGGGCCCGAAGACGTCGACGTGGCCGAGGTCTACGACCTGTCGTCGGCCCTCGAGCTCGACTGGTACGAGGACATCGGGCTGTGCAAGGAGGGGGAGGCGGAGCGCCTGCTACGCGACGGCGACACCGCCCTCGGGGGACGCATCCCCGTCAACCCGAGCGGTGGACTGTCGAGCTTCGGTGAAGCCATCCCGGCGCAGGCCATCGCCCAGGTGTGCGAGCTGGTGTGGCAGTTGCGGGGCCGGGCCGCGGGCCGCCAGGTCGACGGGGCACGGGTGGGTGTCACCGCCAACCAGGGACTCTTCGGCCACGGCTCGAGCGTCGTGGTCGTCCGGTAGCCGGCGACCGCTCCCGACCGCCACCCGTCCCCGGCTCCCGATGACCGACGTCGCTCTGCTCGAGGTGTCGGACGGCATCGCCACCGTCACCCTCAACCGGCCCGAGGCCCGCAACGCTTTGTCGAGCGAGCTCATCGGTGTCCTTTCTCGTCTGGTGGGCGAAGCGGACGAGCGCGACGACGTGGCCGTGCTCATCCTCACCGGTGCCGATCCCGCCTTCTGCGCCGGCCTCGACCTCAAAGAGCTCGGCGCCGACGGTGGTGCCCTCAAGCGCGTCGGGAAAGACCCGGCGGACACCGACGGCGCGGCGCGGCGGCAGGGTCGCGGCGGCCGGAGCACCACACTGCCGACGGCCAAGCCCATCATCGGCGCCGTCAACGGCGTGGCCGTCACCGGCGGGCTCGAGCTGGCCCTCAACTGCGACTTCCTGGTGGCCTCGGAACGGGCCCGCTTCGCCGACACCCACGGCCGGGTGGGCGTGCACCCGCTGTGGGGCCTGACCGTGCTCCTCCCCCAGGCGGTGGGCATCCGGCGGGCCCGGGAGATGAGCGCCACGGGAAACTTCGTGGACGCCGCCACCGCGCTGGCGTGGGGGCTGGTCAACCACGTGGTACCCCACGAGCAGCTGCTGCCCTTCGCCCGGCGGCTGGCCGGCGACATCGTGTCGAGCGACCGGCGGGCGGTGGACGCCATCCTCACCACCTACGAGGAGGCCAGCCGGGTCACCGGCGCCGACGCCTGGGAGGTGGAGCGGGCCAGAGCGTCCGACTTCCAGCGCGGCGGCGTGGACCCGGCCGACATCGAGCGGCGGAGGCGGGGCGTCGTCGACCGGGGAAGGTCCCAGGTCTAGCCCGCTGGACCGGGCCCCGGCCCTGATGGAGACTCCACCACCGTGACACCGCACGACGGGACACGGCACGACGGGGAACCGCACGCCGGGACGCCGCACGACGGAAGACGGCGCGCCAGCCACGACGCGGGCGGCGCCGACTGGGTGGCACGGGACGCGGCGGTGGTGTGGCACGGATTCACCCAGATGGCCACCTACGGCGACAACACCCCGGTGATCGTGGACCACGCCCAGGGCCGCGAGCTGGTGGACGTGACCGGCAAGCGCTACCTCGACGCCATGTCGTCGCTGTGGGTGAACACCCTCGGCCACGGCGTCCCCGAGCTCGATGCCGCCCTGCGCCGCCAGGTCGACCGGGTGGCGCACTCCACCCTGCTCGGCAACGGCAACCGGGTGGTGGTGGAGCTGGCCGAGGCCCTGGCGGCGGCGGTGCCGGTGGACGACCCCCACGTCCTGTTCGCCTCGGACGGAGCATCGGCGGTGGAGCAGGCCCTCAAGATCGCCTTTCAGTACTGGACCAACCAGGGCATCGAGGGTCGTACCCGCTACCTGGCGCTCGGCAACGCCTACCACGGCGACACGGTGGGCTCGCTGTCGCTCGGCGACGGAGGCTTCGGCACCGAGGTGTTCGACCCCCTGCGCTTCCCCGTGGTGCGCACCCCCGGCTACGACGATCCGGGGTGGGCCGACAAGGCGGTGGCATCGGTCGAGCGCCACGCCGGGGAGCTGGCCGCCGTCGTGCTGGAGCCACTGGTCCAGGGGGCGTCGGGCATGCTCGTGACCGATCCCGCCGAGGTGGCCCGGGTGGCAGATGCGTGCCGCCGGGCCGAGGTGCTCCTCGTGGCGGACGAGGTGGCCACCGGGTTCGGCCGGACGGGGAAGCTGTTCGCCTGCGAGTGGAGCGAGACGCGCCCCGACCTGCTGTGCCTGGGCAAGGGCCTCACCGGTGGGTACCTGCCCATGTCGGCCACGGTGGCGGCCGACCACGTCCACCGCGCCTTCCTGGGCGAGGACCTCGGCCCCCGCACCTTCTACCACGGGCACTCCTTCGCCGGGAACGCCCTGGCGGCGGCGGTCGCCCTCGAGCACCTGCGGTTGATCCACAAATGGAAGGTGCTCGACAACGTCGCCGCCCGGGCCGAGCAGCTCGGTGCGCTGCTGGACGCGTCGGTGGCCACCCACCCGGCCGTGGGCGAGGTGCGCCGGCGGGGCCTGATGGTCGGGGTGGAGCTGGCCCCGCCCCGTCCCGGGATGCGCTGGGGCCGTCGGGTGTGCGCCGGGGCCGTCGACCGTGGGGTGCTGCTGCGGCCGCTCGGCGACGTCGTGGTCGTGATGCCGCCGCTCACGATCACGGCCGAGGAGATCGACCGCATCGTGTCGACCCTGGTGGCCGCCCTCGACGACGTGGTGACGGCGCCACCGTCGGACCGGTGAGCGGCGACGGACCGGTGCGCGGCGCCGGTCGGCCCGGCCCGGTCGGGACGTGGTCGGCGTGGGTGGCCGAGCGCGCCACCGGTCTGCAGGCCGAGGCCCGCTGGCGCCGGCCCCGCACCTTCGACGCCCGGGGGCCCGAAGGTGTGCTCGACGGGGACGGGCGCGTGGTGGCCTTCGCCTCCAACGACTATCTCGGGTTGACCGGGCACCCGGCCGTGATGGCGGCCGCGCACGAGGCCCTCGACCGCTGGGGGACCGGCGCCGGTGCCAGCCGCCTCGTCACCGGGAGCCGGCCCGTGCACGAGGATCTCGAGCAGGCCCTGGCCGAGCACACCGGCGCCGAAGCGGTGGCCGTCTTCCCCTCGGGGTTCGCCGCCAACCTCGGGGTCCTGGGTGCCTTCGGCCACGCCGGGGTACGCATCTGCTCCGACGAGCTCAACCACGCGTCCATCGTGGACGGGGCCCGGCTGGCCCGGGCCGACGTCGCCGTCTACCGCCACGGAGACGTCGGGCATCTGGAGACGCTGCTGCGGGACGCCGACGGCCGGGCCATGGTCGTCACCGACCTGGTGTTCTCCATGGACGGCGACGTCGCCCCCGTGGCCGCGGTGGCGGCGCTGTGCCGGCGCTTCGGGGCGCTGCTCGTGCTGGACGAGGCCCACGCCGTGCTCGGCCCCGACCCCGGCCCCCACCTGGCCGGCGTGGACGTCCTGCGGGTGGGCACGCTGTCGAAGACGCTCGGGTCGTTGGGCGGCTTCGTGGCCGGTCCCCGGCCGTTCGTCGAACTGCTCGTCAACCGGGCCCGGCCCTACATCTTCAGCACCGCCCTGACCCCCGCCGACGCCGCCGCCGCCCTCGCCGCCCTGCGGGTCGTGTCGTCGGCCGAGGGCGGGCGACTGCGGGCGACGTTGCGGAGCCACGTCGAACGGGTGGCGCCGGGCCACCCGAGCCCCATCGTGCCGATCGTGTTGGGGAGCGACGAGCGCGCCGTGGCCGCCTCGGCCGCGCTGGCCCGGCGCGGCGTGTGGGTGCCGGCCATCCGCCCCCCCACCGTCGCCGAGGGCACGGCCCGCCTGCGCGTCAGCCTGTCGGCCGCCCACACCCACGACCAGGTCACGTTGCTCGTGGACGGCCTCGACGCGGTACGGGCCGCCTTCGGCCTCGACGGACGCCGACCGGAGTACGTCCCGTGACACCCCCGGCGTCGTGACGGGCCCCGGTGGCGGACCCGGCACGCGGCCGGGCGTGGTGGTGCTGGTGGCCGGGACGGCCACCGAGGTGGGCAAGACCTGGGTGACGGCCCGTCTGCTGGAGCGGTGGCGTGCCGCCGGGCTGTCGGTGACGGCCCGCAAGCCGGCCCAGTCCTTCGTCCCCGGCGACGGCCCCACCGACGCCGAGGTCCTGGGGGCGGCCAGTGGCGAGGACCCGGCGGCGGTGTGCCCGCCGGCGCGCAGCTACCCGGTGCCGCTCGCCCCGCCCATGGCGGCCGAGGCCCTGGGCGTCCCCGTGCCGACGGTGGCCGACCTGGCCGGGAGCCTGCACTGGCCCGGGACGTCGGCCGCGGTGGGCGTGGTGGAGACGGCGGGTGGGGTGCGCTCACCGCAGGCCGCCGACGGCGACGTCGTCGATGTCGTGCGCGCCGTGGCCCCCGACGTCGTGGTGGTGGTGGCCGATGCCGGGCTCGGCACCATCAACGCCGTGCGCCTCACCCTGGCCGCACTGCACGGGGGGGAACACGCCCGCCGCGATCGGCGGGACCCCACCGTCGTGCTGAACCGCTTCGACCCCTCGTCGGATCTCCACCGGCGGAACCTGGCGTGGCTGCGCGACCGGGACGGCACGTGCGTGGTCGAAGGGACCCCGGCCGGTTTGGACCGCCTGGCCACCGCCCTCGTCACCGGCGGGAGCCCGACCACCTCCTGACCCGGGACGGGTCGCTCACTCGTGCACCTCCTGGACGAGCCACCCGGTGCCGTCGGGGTCGGCGAAGGAGCAGAAGGTTCCGTAGTCGGCCCGGCCGGGATCGGGGCCGGTGACCTGCCGACCGTCGTCGAAGTGGAACAACTCGCTGACGTCCACTCCCCGCGACAGCAGGAAGGCCCGGGCGGCGTCGATGTCGGGGACGACGAGGTGCAGGCCCTGCACCGAGCCCGCCGCGTCCCGGTTGGCCATGAGGGCGATGGCGCACGCCGATCCTGGCGGTGTCAGCTGCACGACACGGAAGTCGTCCCCGGCCCGGTGGTCGACGATCAATTCGAATCCGGCTTGCCCGACGTAGAAGTCCGCGCTCCGGTCGACATCGGACACCGGGACGACCACCAGCTCGAGCTTCCACCGCATCGTCACCCTCCGGGTACCACGAGCACGATCTTGCCGAGCTTGCCCCCCGCCGCGAACCGGTCGTAGGCGGCGGGGGCGTCCTCCATGGCGAAGGTGGCCGACACCGGCACCCGCACCGCGCCGGCACGCAGGAGCGGGACCACGTGGGCCTCCACCGCGGCGATCACGCCGGCTTTCTCGACCAGGCAGCGGGCCCGCAGGGTGGCGCCGCTCACCCGCAGGCGGCCGTGCATGAGGGTCAGGAGATCGACCTCGGCTCGGGCACCCCCTCCCACGCCGATGACGGCGATGCGCCCGTCGACGGCCATGGCGCCGAGCACGCCGGGGAGGCTGGCCGCCCCCACCAGCTCGAGGGCGACGTCGTAGGGCCCGAGGCCGAGGGACTCGTCGGGATCGGCAGCGGCGGTGGCACCCAGGGCACGCACAGCGGGGCGGAGCTCGGGTCGGCGCACCGAGGCCACGCAGCGGGCGCCGGTCGCGGTGGCCAGCTGCACCGCCGCGCTGCCCACGCCGCCGGCCGCCCCGGTGACGAGCACCCGGTCCCCCACCGACAGGGCACATCGCGTGAACAAGGCGTCGTAGGCGGTGGCGAACACCTCGGGGAAGCCACCTGCCTCGGGCCACGGCATGCCGTCGGGCACGGGCATGGCCGAGCCCTCGTCCACCGCACACAGCTCGGCCTGGGCGCCGCCGCCCACGAGGGCCATGACGCGGTCGCCCACGGCGAACCGCCGCGTGCGGCCGCCCGTCGCCACCACCTCCCCGGCCAGCTCCATGCCGGGGATGTCGGGAGGCGAGCCCGGGGGCGCGGGATACAGGCCGCGTCGCTGCATGAGGTCGGCGGCGTTGAGACCGGCGGCGCGCACCGCCACCACCAGCCCGGTGTCGGCCGGCTCGGGATCGGGGTGCTCGTCCCAGCGCAGGTCTCCGTCGACGACGGTCACCGCCCGGATCGTCGGGCCTCCCTCTGCTCCGCCTTCTCCTGGCGGCGCCGGCGCTTGGCGGCACGCCGCCCGGGCGCGGCCAGCACGTAGCCGAGCACGATGCCGACCACCACGGAGACGAGCACGACCCAGATGAGGCGGGGATGCCCGGTCACGAACCAGAAGTGGACGCGCACCGGCTTGGCGTTCTGCAGGACGAAGGCCACCGCCAGCACCACCACGACGAGCACGCCCACCGCCCGTACCGCCCGCCGCCGGCGCCGACGGACGAGGCGCTCGGCGTCGTCCTGGAGCGGGAGCGGCTCCCCCGTCATGCCGGCCGCCGACGGCCGGCGCGGTGGGGGCTCGGGACCGGGGTGCGGTGCAGTGCGCCGCGCCGAGGTCTCACACGGCGATGTGCGACTCGTCCCACAGCCTGATGCCTCCCAGGATGCCGGCGGTGTTGTCCACGATGGAGACGTCATCGCCCAGGTGCCCGTGGAGCTTCTTGGAGTTGCCGCCGCCGATGAAGCAGTGGTCGAAGAACGACAGCGCCCGGAGGGTGGCGATGGCCTTGCGCACGCGCTTGTTCCACCGGGCGTTGCCGATCTGCTTGCGCGCCGCGTCGCCGATCTGCTCGTTGTAGGTGTCGCCCTTCAGGAACGGATGGTGGGCGAACTCGAGGTGGGGTAGCAGCCGGCCGTCGAAGAAGAACGCCGTGCCCACGCCGGTGCCGAGCGTCACCACCAGCTCGAGCCCCCGGCCCTTCACCACCGCCGCCCCCTGGACGTCGGCGTCGTTGGCCACGCGGGTGGGCCTACCCAACCGGGTGGACAGAGCCGTGGCGAGATCGAAGCCGTTCCACTGCGTGACCAACGCGGGGTCGATGGTCGTTCCCGGCCCGTGGGTGGTGACGAAATGGGGCGCCGACAGGATGCGACCGCCGCGCACCATGCCCGGGAAGCCTGCCGAGACCCGGTCGGCGGGCGGGAGCGGGGCGACCAGGGCGACGAGGTCGTCGACCATGGTGGCCGGCGGGCACGGGTAGGTGGTCTTCACCACCACACGGTCGGCGACCATGGCCCCGGTGGCGTCGAGCACCGACGCCTTGAGGCCCGTCCCGCCGATGTCGATGGCGAGTGTGAAGGGAGGCACCGGGCGACCGGGGGCACCGGACGCGGTGGTGGCGG
>Ga0209415_10001062_pt1 | contig 52396 bp, 53 predicted proteins | sample PeaSoiSIISIP2007_FD_187696 | JGI IMG/M metagenome (GOLD analysis project Ga0209415, IMG submission 187696) | Peat soil microbial communities from Weissenstadt, Germany - SII-SIP-2007 (SPAdes) (version 2) | ecosystem: Environmental > Terrestrial > Soil > Wetlands > Peat | place: Germany... | reverse complement strand
TCCAACGGTCGTGGCCGGGATGGGGTAGCTTGGCCTATCCTGGGGGACTGTGGATCCCTCGACCCGGGTTCAAAGCGACGCGGGGTCTTCCCCCGCGGCGTGAGACTCTCGGTCCCGGCCCTACTTCTTCCTCGACCGGCTCGCCGTGCGACGGGCGGTCGCGGGTCGGGGAGTCTGCGCGAGCTTGGCGAGAGCGGCGGGTAGCTCGGTCAGGTTGTAGTCGGCCCAGACGGCCCCCCATTTCTTGAGGTCCCGCGGGCTCAACGTCCAACCCGAGAGACGGGACGCCCTCGCCACCGGGATCACCCCGGCGACGGAGGAAGCGGCTTCCATATCGAACCGGGAATCTCCGACCAGGAACATCGGAACGTCCGGGAATCGACGTCGATACTCGGCCAGGTGCTCGCGTTTCGTGCCCTCTCCGGAACCCAAGACCTCCTCGAACCAGAAACGTAGCCCCTCCCTCTCGAGAATGAGGTCGGCCATCTCGGTCTCGGCTCCGGTCGAGATCGCGAGCGTCCAGCGCTCGCGGTCGAGCCGGCTCAGAAGCTTCGGGACTTCGGGGAACGGGTGGGCGCGCGCGTAGGCCTCCGTGACCTTCCGTTGGTGAAACGTCCGAGCGGTCGACGCCCGCAGGGCCGGGAGCGCGGTCGGGTACAGTTGGGAGAGTTGCGCTTCGAACGGCATTCCCGTGGTGGCGAGGTAGTGGACGCGAGACTCGTCCTCGGGGGTCCCGAACGCCTGCGCCATCACGTTCGCCGCGACGGCGCTGATGAGAGCCATATCGTCGAGGATCGTTCCATCCAGGTCGAAGACCAGCACGCCGCGGTCGACGGTTCTCGGAGCCACCGGATCGCGAATGCCTCGGACCTGGGTCGAGATCTCGGCGAACTGGCTGGTCGCGGGCAGGACGACGAGCGGCGTCGGGGACGGCCCCGACTCGGGTTGCAGGTTGTCTTCCGGGCGCACGCCCTCCGGTCCGGACATCGGGGCAGCCAACAAGGCTGCCTCTTTAAGCTGGTGAGCGAACGTTCGTGCTAATAGCAGGCCGTGTCTCAGCCCGCGGGGGCCGACCCCCGCGAGGAATCGCATGCATCCCAGTCACGTCATCCTAGGCCGATCGAGCCAGCTGCTCGCCGGGCGGCGGATCGTGATCGGTGTTTCGGGGTCGATCGCGGCGATCGAGCTTCCCAAGATGATTCGGGAGCTGATCCGTCACGGAGCCGACGTGCAGACCGTGATGAGCCCGGAGGCGACCCGGCTCATCACCCCCGAAACGCTCGAGTTCGCGACCGGCCATCCCCCGATCACCCAGCTCACTGGCAACGTCGAACACGTGACCTTGCTCGGGCCGGGGTCGGGGCGTGCCGACCTCTACCTCATTGCTCCCGCGACAGCGAACACGGTCTCGAAGATCGCCCATGGGATCGACGACACTCCGGTCACGTCCTGCGCGTCGGTCGCGCTCGGAGGCGGAGTCCCGATGCTCATCGCTCCGGCGATGCACTCTCACATGGGGCTGAATCCCGCGGTGAAGGAAAACCTCGAGAAGTTGCGGACCTGGGGGGTCGGGATCATCCCGAGCGTATCCGCGGAAGGCGAGGAGAAGATCGCCGGACCCGATGAGGTCGCGGCCGCCGTTCTCCACCGCCTGGCCTCAGGGCCGTGGGCGGGCCGCCGAGTGATCGTGATCGGCGGGGCGTCTCGGGAAGCGGTCGACGACGTGCGCTCCCTAACGAACGAGAGCTCGGGAACCACCGCCGTGGCGCTCGCGAATCAGGCCTATTACCGCGGCGCCGAGGTCGAGCTGTGGGCGGGCTCCCTCCAGGTCGCGGTCCCGTCCTGGGTCCCCGTGATCCCGTGGAAGGGCGTCCAGGACCTTCTATCGCTCGCGCGCCATCGCCGGTCGGACCTGGGAGGGGCTGCCGCCGTGATCGTTCCCGCGGCGCTCTCCGATTTCACGCTCGACAAGCGGTCCGGAAAGATCCCGTCCCGAGACCACGAAAGCCTCACCCTCACGCTCCGCCGCGCGCCCAAGGTGCTTCCCGAGCTGCGGCGGATGGCGCCCCCGCCGGCCCGCCTGATCGCCTTCAAGCTCGAGGCCGGGACCAGCCCGAGCGAATTGGAAGGGGAAGGGCGCCGCCTCGCGCGCGAGAGCGGCGCAGATTGGGTCGTCGCGAACGACGTCGCTTCGATGGGAGGTTCTCAGACGACCGCGCTCGTGCTGCCTCCGAGCGGGGCGCGCCATTGGATCCGGGGTCCGAAGGGGGAGTTCGCGGGCAAGCTTTTGGACGACATCGGTCGTGACATGGTGAATCTCTCGTCGAGCCCGTCCGCACCGACCCGCAGCCTTCGGCGAACGGGACGTCACCGTGCGCGAACTCGAGGATGATCCGCGGGACTCGACTCCCCGTCGGGGGCGGCTCGGTTCGAGGAGCCCCTAGATCGCGTTCACGAGGAAGCCAACCACGAACCCCAAGAGCACCCCGATGTAGGTCACTCGGAGCTTGATGTAGGTGGCGTCCGGCGGGTCGGCCGGTCGGAACGCCGTGCGCAACATCGGCAAGGTCGAGTAGAGGATCGCTCCGATCGCGAGCGCGTCGAAGACCAGGTTGAACAGAGTGTTGCTGTAGAAGTACCCGACGATACTCCCGAGGATCGTGGGAACGCCTCCGATGAGGAAGAACGTCGCGAGCACCCCCACGCGCCGATCGGACTGGCTGAGCAGAGGCGCGGCGATAGGGAATCCCTCCGTGACGTTCTGAAGGAAGAACCCGACGAACACCACCGTTGAAAGTCCCACGGCCCCGAGCGACCACGAAGCGCCGAAGACCAGTCCCTCGGTGAGGTTCTGGAAGCCGATCGCCAGCGCGACGATGAGCGCGAGCGACATCGGGGTCGCCTTCGCCCCTCGCGAGCGGTTCTCGGTGGCGAAGAGGACCAGATAGCACCCCACCACCCCCGCCACGAACGCGGCCGCGTACCCCCCGTTGGCGAGGAACACGCTGGAGGTCCCGGAGTAGATCACCGGAGCGGCGTTGGAGAAGATGTCCGCGAGCAGGAAGACCAGAATGCCGATCGCCGCCGAATTAAGGAGCGTGATCGTCCGTGAACCCATCCTCTTTCGGAGGATGATCGGCAGGGAGAGGAAGATCGCGAGGCCCATTACGGTCGAGAGCCCCACCAGCTCCGGCAAGCTCGCCATCGGACCGTTCCGCTCCTCAAGAACTGAGTACTTAACTCCGACCGTTTACGGGCGGCCCTCGAGGGTGACCGCGCCGCTAACGGCCGCCGGCCCTTGGCGCCCTGCCGGCTCGAAAACGAAGCGCGGTCCGTCTTCTCGCCCGCCGACCGTCGCCCTTAATAGACGGGCCCCATGCGCGCGCCGAGGGTCACGATGGTCAAGCTTGCCGAGTGGCAAGGAAAGGGCGTCTTCCGGAAGTACGGGATCCCGCTCCCGCGCGGCGAGGTGGCACGTTCCGCGGACGAAGCGGAGACTCTGGTACGCACGGGCAAGGTGCCGCTCCCGTGCGTCGTGAAGGCTCAGGTCCTTGCGGGCGGACGGGGGAAAGGGGGAGCCGTGCGATTCGCCAACACGCCCGAGGAGGTCCGGGCTGCGGCCGCGTCCATCCTCGCCCTCGAGTTCAAAGGCGAGAAGGTGCACGAGCTGCTCCTCGAAGAGAAGCTCCCGATCGGCCGAGAGCTGTACCTTTCCTTGACCCTCGACCGCACCCAGCGGCTTCCGCTCCTCATTTCGAGCCCCCACGGCGGAGTGGAGATCGAGTCGGTCGCCGACACGGAGATCGACCGACAGACGGTCGACCCATTCCCCGGACTCACGGGCTACGAGAAGCGCCGAGCCGCGAAGGTATTGGGATTGTCGGGTACGCTGGCGCGCTCGCTCGACAAGCTCCTCGATTCCCTGTGGCAGGTGTTCCAGCACGAGGACGCCGAATTGGTCGAGATCAACCCGCTGGCGATCGTCGGGGACGGGCTCGTCGCCCTGGACGCCAAGGTGATTATTGAGGACGACGCGGCGTTCCGGCACCCGGAGTACGCGGAGATCCGGGACGACCGAACCGAGCTCGAGGAGATCGCGCGCGAGAAGGAGATCGCGTTCGTCCAGCTGGACGGGAACATCGGGGTCATTGCGAACGGCGCGGGTCTCACGATGGCGACCCTGGATGTCCTGAAGGAGCTGGGGGGTGCGCCCGGCGTCTTCCTCGACCTCGGCGGAACCGACGACCCGAAGAAAGTGACCGAGGCGTTCCTGCTGATGGCCCGGGCGAAGCCCGCTGCGGTGTTCCTGAACATCTTCGGCGGGGTCACTCGCTGTGACACGGTCGCGAAGGGGCTGGTCGAAGCGATGCGTCAGGTCCCGACCAGCGACCGATTCCCACTCATCGCCCGCATCCGAGGGAACAACGAAAAGGAAGGCATCGAGATCCTCCGTTCCGCGGGCGTGACGTCGGTCTCGGACCTGCGCGCTTCGGCGCAGGCCGCGGTCGACGCGGCGGGAGGCCGGGCATGAGCGTGCTCGTGGACCGGTCCACGCGCGTCGTCGTGCAGGGGATCACGGGACATCAGGGGTCCGTCCACGCGCGGCAGATGGCCCAGTTTGGGACCGCTGTGGTCGCCGGAGTGACGCCGGGGAAAGCCGGGACCGACGTCGAGGGCGTCCCGGTGTTCGACTCGGTCCGAGACGCGGTCGACCGGACCCAGGCGAACGCGTCCTGCATCTTCGTCCCGGCGCCGTACGCACGAGATGCCTTGCTCGAAGCCGTGGACGCGGGGATCAAGCTTTGCGTGGTGGTCACCGAACACATCCCGTTCCACGACATGCTCGTCATGTACCACTACGCCCGGGCGAAGGGCACCCGGATCATCGGTCCAAACTGCCCCGGGATCGCCTCGCCCGGTAAGGCGAAGGTCGGGATCATCCCCAACGTCGTCTTCCAACCCGGGCGCATCGGGGTCATTTCCCGGAGCGGCACGCTCACCTACGAGATCGTCAACGGGATCAAGGAGATGGGCCTCGGACAGTCGACCTGCATCGGCCTCGGTGGCGACCCGGTCGTGGGAACGTCGTTCGTGGACGCTCTGCCGTTCTTCGAGTCCGACCCGGACACCGATGCGTTGGTCATGGTGGGCGAGATCGGTGGGACGGCCGAGGAGGACGGGGCGGAGTACATCCGTCACCACTTCACGAAACCCGTGGTGGCGTACATCGCGGGGCGAAGCGCCCCCCCGGGCAAGCGCATGGGCCATGCGGGGGCGATCATCACCCGCGGGAAGGGCACGGCGGAGACAAAGGTCGCCGCCCTGGAAGCGGCGGGGGCGCGGGTCGCGCGCTTCCCGTACGAGATCCCCACACTCGTGGCCGAGGTCGCGGGGAGCAGCCGCCGATGAGCCCGGAAATCGCCCGCCCCCGTCCCCCCGAAGAGGAGGAGAACTGCCTCGTGCCCGGCTGCGGCGCGGTAGCGGCGCGGCGGCTCTCGCTCACCGAGGCGCGCAAGGCGTTTTCCGGCCTCCCGGACCGGGGGCGCCGGGCCCCCCTCTGCCGGGACCACTACCGCGAGTGGAAGAAAGCCACGAAAAAGGCCCGGACGCTCGAACGAGCCACCTGGTAGGGATAGGAAGGGGTTTGGCCCCGTCGAAAGGGGGCCGGCCTATTGCTTCCGCATCTTCTGGGCTCTCATGCGGCGGCGCATCCGCTTCTTGCGCCACTTCCAGCGCATGTGGCCGCGCTTCTTCCAGACGCGTGAAGAACGTTTCATTACCTCTCAGTCCGAACGCGCGGCGGTACGAGTGACCGTTTATTAGTGTTCCCAACGCCCGAGCGCTACCGCCGGCGGGCGCGGTCGGGTCGGTCGCGACGCGGGACGGCCAAATCCGAGGTAGACGCGGGCGCGGGACCGGTCCTCCCCAGCGTTATGTGGCGTCGTTCGGTCGGCCGGTCGTGCTCGATCTGAGCGACCTCGAGATCAACGTGCTGGAGTTCCGCCAGCGCTCCTTCCAGTTCGACCGGATGCTCGACGTCGGCGGTAGCGAGCATGCCGTCTTCTCGCGGACCGAAACGGAGAGCGAGAGCCAATTCCGTCCCCGTCTCCTCCATCTGCGGGTCGTGGTCCCTCGAGCCTGGGTGCTCTACGACGAGCCGAACGACGTTCTCCTCCTCGCCCGGGACGGAGCCACGCTTCCGGTGCGCTTGGCCGAGCCGGTGACCGAGGTTCGGTCGGAGCGATCGGAGTTCAAGGAGCAAGGCATCGATTGGCGCCGGGCGGAAGGAGCTCTGGGGTTCCTCGTGTACGCCCCCGCGGAGTTCGCCGCCGAACTCCTGTCGGCGGCCGGGATGTCCCGGGTCGTCGGACCCTGAAGGGAGCCGCGCCTCTACGAAGCCGAGCTCTTGAGGGCTCGGTCGAGGAGGGCCGCAAAGAGGCCGCCCAAGATCGGCGCGACCCAGAAGATCCAGTCTTGCCCGATCGCCCAGTTTCCGGTCGACCACATCGAGGAGAGGACGGCCGGGGCGAAGCTACGGGCCGGGTTGATCGACGCGCCGTCGACCGGGATCGCAACGAGGTTGGCCATGAGGAGAGTGAATCCGATCCCGAGCGGCGCGAGGTTCTTCGCGGACCCGTTCGACCGCGTCGAGAAGAGGATCACGAGCACGAGCATGAACGTGAAGGCGACCTCGATGAGGAACACGGCGCTCAGGCTGTAGGCGCCGGGGGCCGACCCGCCCGCGTACGATTGAGAGCCCAGCGCCGCCCGCTGCGCGAACGAGAACATCGTCGAGTTGCCGTACACGATCCCGGCGATGATCCCCATTCCGAGGACACCCCCGGCAACCTGCGCGGCGATGTAGGGGACGACGTCCTTCCCGGGGAACCGGCCGGCCGCCCACGCCCCGATCGTCACGGCGGGGTTGAAATGACCTCCCGAGATGTCGCCGAAAGTGTAGATGAGACCGATCAGGCCGAGTCCGACGGAGAGGCTCACGAGCACGACCCGGCTGAGGTCCGGTTCCCCGAGCGTGAACACCGCGGCCCCGCCGACCGCGAGCAGCAGCCCCATCGTTCCGACGAACTCGGCCAGGTACTTTTGTCCCGAGCTGTACGCCATCGGCTGGCGACGTGCCGGTCCCTTCTAAAACCTATCGGCGCACCGGAGAATGCGGGAGATCCGGGACCTACAGGACCCCCATCTCGGTCAGTTTCTCGGGGAGGTAGTGCTCCGTTACGTAGTTGAGACCGTACTTCGCGAGCGACTGTTGCTCCGCCTTCTTTCCGTTCTTGAGCATCAGCTCGATCTCGGCCCTCCAGTCGGCCGTGCCGAACCGCGGGTCGGTCAGCTCGGCCTGCAAGGCCCGGATGTCCTGGTCCGAGAGCTTGTCGGACGGAAGGTCGTAGTTCTCGATGTCGGAGGCGGTCACGCCGAGGAACTCGGCGGAGGGCGTGGCGAGGTAGCTCGAGAGGTGGGCCGTCTTGATCGCGCCGTAGGCGACGGACGCGAAGATGCGGAACGACCAGGGGTCCCCGTCCGTGAAGACGACGACGGGAAGCTTGAGCTCCTCGGACGCGCGGCGCAGGAACCGCCGGGTCGAGCGCGCCGGTTGTCCCTTCAGGTGGAGGAGGATCGCGTCGTGCTGCTCGTCGAACCCGTTCTCCGCGAGCCGGTCGACCATGCCGCCGCACTCGATCGCGATGAGGAACTTCGCGTTCGTGCTGACGAACTCGATCTTCTCCTTCTCGACGTTGAACGGGAGCGAGTAGCCTCCATCCCCCACGTCATCGCGACAGTTGATCTTCTTCACCACGCCCTTGCGATTCCGCTCCTTGATCGTGAGGTCGCCGATGACCGACGCGCCGTTCTCCTCGGGGTGGAGACGGAAGTCCTCGCGCAAGCGCTCGCACATCACCTCGAGGTCCTCGATGAGGAGGTTCGACTCGTCCTCCCCGTGGAACTTCGCCTCCTCCCAGGCCTCGCTGATGTAGTACAGCTCCCGTAACGTCGACGTCTTTCCTTCGCGCGCCATCTCGTTGATGAAGTCGACCAGGTAGAACGTCCGCAGCAGCATGAGCGCACCGTCGAGCTTGCGGGCGCTTCTCGTCCCCAACGCCCGACCGAGCTTCCAGACGCCCTCGCGCGGCTGGAACAGGATGTTCTGTTTCGTGCGCAACGGCAACCGCATCCGAGGGATCTCGCCCCGATCCAGCTGCTCGTAGATCTGCTCGGCCAGCCCGAGCGTCGGCTGGAGCGCGTCGGCCCGGATCTTCACGGGCTCATCGTCACTCTTCTTCGCTGGCGTGCGCGCTCGCTTCGGCGGCATCGTAATCCACCTCCTCTTCCCCCGTCGTGCCGTTCGCCGCGGCCTCGGCGGCCGCCGCTTCGGAGGCCTCCACGATGGTCCGGGGAAGTCGAACATCCCAGTCTCCCGGAAGAGGCTCCGCCCCCAGAATGTGCGATTCATCGATCCCCGCCACGTACCAGTCAACGTCGTTGACCTCGACGTCGGTCTTCGGGGGGAACGAGAGTGCGAGGGAGGTCCGACCGTTCGGCGAAAGCTTCGGGAGCGTCCACCACGCTCGCCCGAGGGCCGCATCCACACCATCGGGGGCCGGCTCGAACGAGGCGAGGGGGAATACATCGGGAGGGATCTCCGCGAACAGCTCCAGGACGCGCGGGCGGGGCGTGTAGTTCGTGACCTCCACCTTCGCGCGGACCCCGTTCTTGTCGGACTCGAACGGGACCTCGATGTTGACAATGTCCATGATCCGGGTAATGACCGCCGTGAGGTCGGGGACCGGCTTCCCCACGAGGTGGCTGGTCTTCTCGGCGAGCTTCGGCAGGATCTTTTGGATGATCGCGAACTTCTCGCTCGCGAAATCGCGCCGGCTCTTCCGGGACAGATGCGTTCTCAAGTGACGGGCAGCCGCTTGAAGGGCGAGCGTCAGCTCTTTGTCGATCTCGGGGTCCTCGGCCACCGCCTCCTTCGCCTCGCTGGTGAACGGGACCTTGGTCGAGGCGACGTGGACGAGGATCAGCGCCGGGCCCGACGGAACCCCCGACCCGCCCTTCTGGTCGAGGCCGTAGCGTCGCCAGTCGAGGTTGGCGATCGCATTCGTGATCGCGCAGGCGCCTTGCTGGAACAGGAGCGGCACGCGGTTCGCGAACCGAAGGATCTGCACCGGCTGGTCGGCCGGAAGGCCTCCCCCGTAGACCAGGCCGACCTCCACCATGAACGGGAAGCCGGCGTGCACCTTGGGGGGCCGGCTCACCGGCGGGCAGTAGAATTCGGGACGGAGCTCTCCGAGGACATTCCGGAGTCCTCGCTTGATGAGCATGGACCCGATCGGGGAGAGCCCTTCCGGGGACGGGGCGATGAGCGGAGCCGCGTGGAGGGCATGGAGCAGCCGGTCCTGGTCCTCCCCCATGACCGACCCCGGGGCTGTGCCGGGTTTGAGACCGGCCGCCGAAAGCAGCTCTTTCGACGCTCGAACGCTGACCCCCTGCAGGTCCTTCGTCAGGCACTCGGCGAGTCCGTTCCGCTTCGATGCTTTGAGAAGGTAGCCGAGCTCCCCCAGTTCGAGCCCGTACGGATGGGGGAGGGTTTCCTTCGCGACGGGAGGTAGGTCGGTGCTGGCCCGCTCGAACGTCACGCGAGTGCCATCCGGCTCCACGAGGACGATGCGGGCGTGGGGGTTGACGATGGCCGTGCCCCGGAGGTACTCGTAGGGGGACTGTCGCCCCCGGGTGTATCGCGCCTTCAGGACGAGCTCGACCCGGGTTCCGTGAGGGGAATCCCAGAGCACGACATCCTCCGAGACGACGCGCGGCTGATTCTTCTGAGTATCGATGACGAGTTCGAGCACGTGGGCCGCCTCCTCCTCTTCGACCTTCGAAGTGATCTTGGCGGGCCGGGCGGTCGTCAAGGTGGCGTAGAGCACGGCCGCGGAAACGCCGATCCCTTGCTGGCCGCGGGCCTGTCGGTTGGAGTGGAAGCGCGAACCGTACAGTAACCGGGCGAACACATTCGGGATCTCCCGCCGGAGGATTCCCGGACCGTTGTCCGTGACCGCCACGCGGAGACGATCGTCCGACTCCTTCGCGATCTCCACCAGGATCTCGGGGAGGATGCGCGCCTCATCCGCGGCATCGGCCGAATTGTCCACGCACTCCTTGACCGTCGTGAGCAAGGCCCTCTGCGGGTTGTCAAAGCCCAGGATCTGGCGGTTCCGCTCGAAGAACTCCGCGACCGAGATCTCGCGCTGCTTGGCCGCGAGCTGCTGGGCGATCGTCGGAGGGGGCGTCACCGTCCTTCCGGGGGAGGGAGTCCCCTATAAGGGCCGTGTTGGAATCGAACGAGTTTCGGTGGATGAAGGGGCCGTGATCGGAGCTCCGGGTCGACCCGCGACGTCGCGCAGGACGGGCCGGAACGGTCTCCACCGCGCCGCTTCCGCGAGGTCGAGCTCGAGGAGGGAGAGCGACTCTTCGGGAGCGGCCGGCGAGAAGGCGACCGGAACGGTCGGGATCGGCTCTCCGCGGGCATCCCACGCCCCCGAGCCCCCTCCGAAGACCACCCCGTCCTCGACCCCGACCCGGTTGACGTAGACGGCCGGAACCGCGTTCTCGATCGCTCGCGCGGGAAGCAGCCGCTCGAACAGGCGGCGACTCGTGACAGGTGAGGCGGAGATCACCACCAGGAGCTGCGCCCCGGTGAGCGCGAGCTGTCGCGAGACTTCCGGGAAGAAGACGTCGTAGCAGATCTGCAGGCCTACCGACACGCTCCCGAGGCGGGCCGGTGTGCTCGAGTCGGTCGGCGTGAAGGGCACTCCTTCTTCGAACGGGCCGAACGTGGGAAGGTACCGTTTGACCTGGGTCCGGAGCTCCCCGTTGGGGAGAACGGCGAGCGCCGCGTTGTGGACCTCTCCGGAGCGTTCGGTGGAGGCGAGGGGCGCGCCCACGACCAGGGCCGTGCCGGACTCCTTGGCGACAGCACGAAGGGCGCCGAGGACCGGGTCCCCTTCCTTGATCGCGAGGCGGTGGAACTGGTCCCCGATCCGGTATCCGGAGAGGTAGAGCTCGGGGAACACCGCCAGGTCGCACGAGGCCGACCGAACGGCCGCTGCGAGCCTCTCCGCGTTTCGGCCCATGTCCCCCGGGACCGGGGCGAGCTGGGCGAGCAGGATCCGCATCAGTAGAAGTAGCGACGCACGGAGATCAGATAGACGAACAGCACCACGAAGATCAGGAACAGCACGGTGATCGACCCGGTGAAGAACAGGTAGGCCGAGGTCGCGAAGACCAGCACGAGCGTCGTCCAGAGCGCCCAGGTCTCCTGCCGCCAGAGCGAGGTCGCAATGCCGATGAGCGCGGCCCCCAGGATGGCGAGGATCGCCGCTCCGTAGAGGTCGATCGACTGGAATATCTCGAGCGAGGAGGGGACGACCTGGGAGGAGATGGTAGCGAGCAGGAAGAGGAGGCCGGCGAGAAGCATCACGACCCCGAGGGCCGCGATCAGTACCGAAACGACCGCCACCCCGATCGGAAGGCGAGGACGGACCGGGGTCGGCTCCCAGGCGGGCGGTAAGTGGTCGAACTCGGCCGGGGCCTGGGAAGCGCTGGCGTGCGCCGTCGAAGAACCGCCCATCGGGGACTCCTATCGAACCGATCGACTCCGGAGAGGGAAGATGTATCTTTCGCTCGAACCGCGATGCTAGAACCGCCGTTCCGCCGCTCCGTGGGCCAGGCGCTCCAGGAGGTGGCGGTATGGCCCGTTCGGCACCGGTTCGAGGGCGCGGATCGCCCGGTCCGCCCATTCCATCGACTCGCGAGCGACCACCGCGTCGGCTCCGGCGATGTCGGTGAGCTCCCGCAGCCGCAACAGGTGCTTCGTCCGTTTGCGACGGTGCTGGAACAGTTCTTCGTACTCCGCCTGGCGTCGCGGGTCGAGCCGCGCGTAGGCCTCGAGCGAGACGAGCGTGGGGTTCCCCTCGCGCAGGTCGGTGTAGAGCGGTTTCCCGAGCAGGTCGGGGTCGCCGTAGACGTCGAGCAGGTCGTCCCGGATCTGGAAGGCGATCCCGACGGCCTTCCCGTAGGTCTGGAGGGCGTCGACGGTGGTCGCCGGCACCTCCGCGATCTCGGCCACGGAGGCGAGCGCCGCGCCGATGATCGCGGCCGTCTTTCGCTCCACGACCCGAAAGTAGTGCTCGCGGCCGCTGGTGAGGTCGAACCGGCTCGCGTCCTGCAGCACTTCGCCTTCGACCAGGTCGGCGCAGGCCTCGCCGCAGCGCAGGATGATCGACTTCGGGTACTCGGCGGCCAGCTCGAACGCCCGGACGAAGAGGTAGTCGCCGCCGACGATCGCGAGCGGAACGCCGAACGCGCGGGGCATGGAAGGGCGGCCCCGCCGGGTCTCCGCGTGGTCGATGACGTCGTCGTGGACGAGCGTCGCGGTGTGGATCAGCTGGAACGCGGCGGCCAGGGAGTGGATGGGCCGGGTGTTCGCCGGCCCGAGCGAACGGAAGGCCGCTGCCATGAGGAGCGGGCGGACCCGCTTACCTCCCATCGAGACGGCATAGCGCGCCGCTTCGGTGAGCGTCGCATATCGAGACCCCAGGACCTGGTTCAGCCTCCAATCGATGTCGGAAAGGTCCCGCACGAGGACCGGGAGGAGCGGGGAAAGCTCGAGCGCGGTCTCCGTGCCGAGCGTCTGGGTGACGAGCGCCTCGAGCGAAGGCTCCATCGGGTCGCCCACCTCGGGAGTCGTCACGAATTCCTCCCCAATCGGCGCGGCCAACGCAGGTGCATCATCGCATCGAGACCCGACGCCCCGATATATCGCATGCCTAGGGCGAGGAGCAGGTCCGGGCGGGCGAACCGCTCCCCGAAATGCTCGATCCGGGCGGCCCTCTCGAGGGGAGAATAGAGGGCCTCCCGCCACGCGGCGTCGTAGTCGGTAAGCGGAGCGCCGGTACGCGCGTGGCGGGCCGCCGTGGTGCCGGCCAACCAGCCGCTCAACATCGCGGTCGGGATGCCGCCGCCGTTGGTCGCCATGACGAGATTCGCCGCGTCGCCCGCGAACAGCGCGCGTCCACGGACCAGGCTCTCGGGGGGCGGGCCTACCGGCACCCACCAGGTCGTCTTCGCCCGGGCCGGGCCAAGCTTCTGCTCCGCGAGGAATCCGGCGAGCAGGCCGCCCAGGCTCGTGCCGGGCGGCAAATGGGTGACGCCGAGGCCGACGTTTGCGTCGTGGGCCCGCGGAAAGCGCCAGGCATAGCCTCCGGGGGCCACGTGGCCGAAGAAGAGGTCGATCTGGTCATCGAGCGGTCCGTCCACGGTCGCCGTGATCATGCGGAACAGCTCCCGAGGCGGGGTGAACCCGACCGCCCGCCCGACCGTCGAGATCGGCCCGTCGGCCCCGATGACGACCTTCGCCCGGATGCGCCCGCCGCCGACGGTCTCCACGACGGCGTCGTGGACTCCGGTGACGCCGAGCGGGAACCGCAGCTCCGCTCCCGCCCCCTCCGCGCGGAAGGCGAGCGCCTTATCGAACGATCGTCGCGAAACGGTGCAGCCGGCGAGGGGAAAACGGAAGACGTGCCCGAACGGGGAGATGCATGCCATCTGGTGCGTCTCCCGAAGCACGGTCGTCGGGGGGATCTCGAAGGCGGTGGCGATCAGTTCGTCGCACCCGAACAGGTCGGCCAGCTCGTGCGCCGCCGGAACGAACTCTCCGCACTGGACCGGGTGACCGAGCTCGGGTCGGTGGTCGACCAGCAAGGTCGTGGCGCCACCTTCCGCGGCGGCCCGGGCCGCAAGGGAGCCGGCAGGCCCCGCGCCGACGACGACGACGTCGTACCGGTCCATGGGCTCACGCTCCGACGTTGACGAAATGCTGCGCGGCGCTTTGGATGGCGCCGAGCACCGGTTGCGGATAGACGCCGAGCGCGACGATCACCACGGCGGCCAAGGCGATCGCGGCCGCCCGCCCGTAGCCGAGGCCACCCGCCGGGAGCGCCGGGGGGTCCGACCCGCCGACGACGGCGCCGGCCGGGAGCGAGCTCGGCTCAGCCCGGTCGAAGAACATCACCTTGAGGACCCGCGCGTAGTAGAAGACCGACAGGGCGCTGTTGAGCAGGCCGGCGATCGCGAGCCAGACGAAGTAGCCCTGTGCCTGGACGGCCGCGCTGAACAGCACGAACTTCGACACGAAACCGAGCGTCAAAGGTACCCCGGCGAGCGAGAGCAGCATCAACCCGAAGGCGAGGCCCACGAGCGGCCGGCGCACGCCGACGCCCTTCCAATCGTCGATGAGGGGGCCCACGCCGAGCGCGGCGACCCCGGCGACGACGAGGAACGCCCCGGTCTTCATGAACACGTGGGCGAACATCTGCAGCGTCGCTCCCGCGAGCGCCGGCGAGGTGCCGATCGTGATGCCGATGAGCATGTAGCCGGCCTGGCTGATGGAGGAGTAGGCGAGCATCCGCTTCATCTCGCGCTGGAGGAGAGCGAGGATGTTCCCCACGGTCATCGTCACGACCGCGAGGATCGCCAGCGTGATCTGTACGACCGGCCCGAGGTCGATCGCGCCGCTGGAGAAGGGGCTCGCCCCCGCGCCGGGCGCGACGAAGAGCACGGGTCCGAGGAAGACGAGGAAGAACGCGAAGATGCCGACCTTCTTCGACCCTCCCGTGAGGAAGGCCGTGACGTCGGTGGGCGCGCCGTCGTACACGTCGACCGCCCATGCGTGGAACGGCACGAGCGTCGCCTTGAACGCGAGGCCAGCGATGAGGAAGCCGTAGCCGAGCAGCACCAGGATCGGGTACCCGCCCGCCCCCGTGACCGCCCTCAGCGCGTAGAGGTTGGTCGTTCCGTACGCCCCGAAGAGGAGCGAGGCCCCGAAGAACGAGAGGGTCGTCGACAAGGCGCCGATGATGTAGAACTTCATCGCGGCCTCGAGCGACCGGACGTCCCGCCGGGTGTAGCCGACGAGGATGTACGTCGAGATGCTCGTGATCTCGATCGCGAGCAGGAGGAAGATGAGGTCGGAGGCTACGGAGACGAGCAGCATCCCCAGCGTCGCGAGGAGCAGGAGGCCGTAGAAGATCGGGGCGCCGCGTTCGTGGGACGGCCGGCTCATCGACGCGAGGCCGACCAGGAGGGCCGCGAGGAGGAAGATCCCCTGGAACACGAACCCGAGCGAGCTGAACGAGTAGAGCGGCGTCGCTCCGGGGGCAACGGCCGCGTCGATGTGCCCCGCGGGGATCGTGGCGAGCGCGGCGAGAGGGCCGAACCCTAGGTCCGCGACGACGAAGAGGAGCGCGAGGGCCGTCACACCGACGGCCACTCCCCCGGTGACCTCGATGCGTCGAACGCCGAGCACGTCGAGAAGGAAGATGAGCAGAGTGCCGGCGAGGAGCAGGATCTCGGGGAGGAATGGCCCGGCGAACGTGGAAAGGTCCATCGTTCTAGGTCCCCGGGAACCCGCGGATCGGCGAGCTCATGATCACGTTGACGAGAAGGCCCGGCAGGACCCCGAAGAGGATGGTGAAGGCGACGAGGATGGCCATCCCCGCCCCCTCGTACCACGGGACGTCGTGGGCGGTCGAGGGGATCCCTCGCGCCGGCCCGAACAGCATCCGTTGCATCATCCACAGGTAGAACGCCGCCGTCACGACCAGGATCCCGAGGGGCACGAACACCCAGTAGGCAAGCGTGTCCCAGGTGGCGAGGAGCGCTGCGAACTCCGCCGGGAAGCTGATGAGCGCTGGGAGGCCGAGGGAGGCGAGGGACCCGACCATGACGAGAGTGGAAAGCGTGGGAGTGGTGGGCGTGATCCCGCCGATCGCCGGGATGTCCCGCGTCCCGAACGTGTGGTGGACGCTTCCGGCGGTCATGAACAGAAGCGCGCTCACGATCCCGTGGGCGAACATCAGGAGGACCGCGGCCATCAGGCCGAGCGATGAATCGAGCGCGATCGCGAGCAGCACGATCCCCATGTGGTTGATGGACGAATAGGCGATCAGACGCTTCATGTCCCGCTGGGAAAGCGAAAGGACCGAGCCCCAGACGATTGAGACGAACGCGACCACGTAGAGGACCGGCTGCATGGTGTGCAGCCCGTTCGGCAGGAGCTCCACCGCCCAACGGATGAGCCCGTAGCCCCCGAGCTTGAGCAGCAACCCGGCGAGCAGCACCGACCCGCCCGTCGGCGCCTCGACGTGCGCGTCCGGAAGCCAGGTGTGGAACGGTACGATCGGGAACTTGACCCCGAATCCGAAGAACAACGCGAGGAACAGGAACGATTGAATGACGCCGGTCAGACCCCTCGCGGAGGCGTACAACGCCGAGAAGTCGAACGAGGCCGCCCCGGAGTAGAAGACGAGGGCGAGCAGGCCCACCAGCATCACGATGGATGCGACGTGCGTGTACACGAAGAACTTCAGCGCCGCGTAGCGACGCTGGGGACCGCCCCAGAAGCCGATCAGGAAGAACATCGGGACGAGCACGGCCTCCCAGAAGAGGAAGAAGAGCAGGACATCCAGCGCGATGAACACCCCAAAGCAGCCGAGACACGTGAGCAGGACGAGCCCGAAGTACGCCGCCGGACGCTTGGTCTCCTCCCAGGAGTAAACGACCGTCGCCAGCTGCAGGACCGCCGTTAGCAGGATCAGGACGAGCGAGATCCCGTCCACCCCGACCGTGTAGTTCACGTGCATCCAGGCGAGGGAGATCCAGCTGTACGACTCCGAGTCGGCGAACCCCGGGACGAGGGAGCTACTGTAGCCCGGCCAGCCGGGGTAGGCGAGGAAGAGGAACCCCACCTCCGCGATGAACGCGAGCGTCGTCGCCAGTGCGACCCAGCGCGCCCGGGCACCGGCGAAGAACGTCAGCACCGTTCCGACCACGAGGGTGGCAAGGATGGCCGAGAGCAGCGGGATCATCTAGCCGCCTCCCAGCTTCGAGACGACGTAGGGCGCGACGATGAGGAGGATCACGAACAGCGCGATGAGTCCGGCGACGACGTACGCCGCGTAATCCGAGACCAATCCGGATTGGATCCGTCGGAGCCGGTCGCTCACGATGGCGAACGCACGCTCGAATCCGTGGACTGTGCCGTCGATGACGAACCGGTCGACGAAGTCAGCCGCCCGGGCGACGGAGTAGACGCCCTTCGCACCGATCCAGTCGTATCCGATCTTGAAGTAGTAACGATTGAGCAGGAGGCGGCGCATCGGTTGGGCCGCGCTCGTCTCCGCGAGAACGTAGACGCGACCGTTCCCCCAGAGGAGCCAGGCGAGCCCGATCCCCCCGACCCCGAGTGCGACGCTGGCCGCCGACAAAAGAAGGTCGGTCGTTCCGTAGACCGGTGGAATCCCGCCGACCCCGGCCCCGAGCAAGGTGGGGGCTGTCAGAAGGGATTGGAATCCCGGGATGAACACGAGGAGTCCGGCGCCGATCGCCAGGGCGGAGAGGAGGACGAGGGGGACCTGCATCACCCACGGACCCTCATGGGCGTGCGGGAGGCCCGGGTCCCGGGGGTGCTCCCCCGAGAAGGCGAGGAACCAGGCCCGGAAGATGTAGTAGGCCGTCAGGAACACTGCGGCGAACGCGAGCAGGAAGAACGGCCAGTACGCCGGATGGCTCCCGACCTGCGAGTAGACGGCCGCGAGGATGTCGTCCTTGCTCCAGAAGCCGGCGAACGGAGGGATACCGGCGAGCGCAAGACCCCCCACGGCGAACGCGATCGCGGTCAGCCGCATCGGTTTGCGGAGCCCGCCCATCTTGAACAGGTCCTGGGTTCCGACCGCGTGAATGACCGATCCCGCGGCGAGGAACAGGAGGGCTTTGAAGAACGCATGCGTGAACAGGTGGAACAGCCCGACCATCGCGAACCCGGCGCCGACGGCCATGACCATGTAGCCGAGCTGGCTGATGGTCGAGTACGCGATCACCCGTTTGATGTCGGGATGGACGACCGCCATGGTGGCGGCGAAGAACGCGGTGAAGCCGCCGATCCCGACGATCGCGAGCTGGTCGGTGGACGTGAAACCGAGGAAGAGGCTCGTGACCGCGAGGAGGTAGACGCCGGCCGCGACCATGGTCGCCGCATGGATCAGCGCGCTGACGGTCGTCGGACCTTCCATCGCATCGGGCAACCAGACGTGCAGCGGGAACTGGGCGCTCTTGCCCGCCGCACCCCCGAGGATCATGATCCCGGCGACGGTGAGGAGCGTCGAGTTGCCCCCGAGCGCGGCCCCGAGGAACGGGGCGCTGCCGTTCGTGAACAGGAACCCGCTGGCCGCCCAGCCTCCGCCGGGTCCGACCTGGCTGTAGTTGTAGAAGTAGAGGAAGATCCCGAGCAGGAACATGATGTCCCCGACGCGGGTGACGATGAACGCCTCTTTCGCGGCGCTCGCCGCGCTCGGCTTCTCGTAGTAGAATCCGATGAGGAAGTACGAGCAGACGCCCACCAGCTCCCAGAACAGGAAGAACTCGAGCAGGTTGTCGGAGAGCACGAGGCCGCTCATCGCGGCGAGGAAGAGCGAGAGCTCCGCGTAGTACCGGGGCAGTCCCCGGTCCTGATGCATGTACCCGATCGAGTACAGCATGACGAGGAAGCCGACGACCGTCACGACGATGAGCATCAAGGCGGAGATCGGGTCGACCAGGGTCCCGACGACGAGCGAGAAGCCGTTCGGGAAAGGGCCGGGCGCTGGGGCGACGTGGAGCCAGGTGTACCGGACGTCGGTGTAGGTGCCCGGGTTGACCATCTCCCCGACGCCGATGAGAACGCCCACGACCATCGCGGCGCCCGAGAATGCGACCGCGACCCACCCGCCCCATTCGAGGCGGCGCACTCGGGTCCCGGCGAGCCCGACGATGGCGAAAGCGAGGACGCTGAAGAGCGGGACGAGGAAGGCCCACCCGTACAACCCGTCCAGCGTGCCCGTGTTGTTCCCCCCCTACAGTTTCAGGTCGGTCGCCTGCGCGACGTTGATCGTACCCTTCAAACGATTGAGGGCGAGCACGATGGCGAGCCCGACCGCCACCTCGGTCGCGGCGAACCCGATCAGAACGACCGCGATCGCCTGCCCGGTAAGGCCCCCGGTGCCCCCCGAGAACGCGCCGAAGTAGACGAAGTTCAGGATCGCGGCGTTCATCGCGATCTCGATCGCGATCAGGATGAGAATGAAGTTGCGCCGCGTCAGGATCCCGAAGAGCCCGATCGCGAACAGTGCGGCCGAGAGCGCGACGAAGCCGACGACGGGGAGGTCCGTCACTCGCGCCCCTCCCGGACGAGGTAGATCGACCCGGCGACGGCCCCCATCATGAGCAGGCCTAGCAACAGGAGCCAGGGACCGTTCGTGTTGAACAGGTTCTCGGAGAGGAAGGTGGGGTCGTAGCTGCGGACCGGCTGGCTCGTCTGCGGCAGCTCCCCCACCGCGGCGACGATGAAGATGAAGGTCACCACCGCAAGAGCGAGCGGCACCGCCGTGATCCCGGTCGCCGCTTCCCGCGAGAAGATCTTCTTGCGCGTGACCATGATGCCGAACAGGAGCAGCACGGTCACCGCGCCGGCGTAGACTCCGAGCTGGAGGACGCCGAGGAACGGAGCCTCGAGGAGGAAGTAGATCGCGGAGATGTCGACGAAGAAGACCGCGACCCAGAGAATGGTGTGGACCAGCTCCCGAACCAGGAGGGCCGCCACCGCGGTGACCAGGGCGACCGCGGCGAGGGCGAGGAACGCCAGTTCCTCAATGCTCACTTTCGAGTCCCCCAGAACAGGCATTCCTTGGGGCAGACGCTGATGCACGTGCCGCACCGGACGCAGTCAGAATCGTTGACGACCGGCTCCTTCCAGATCCGCTTCGGGATCTTCTCGCCGGGCTTCGCCTCCGGCTTGGGGATATCGAGCATCGTGATGCACCCCGTGGGGCAATCCCGGGCGCAGGCGTTGCATCCGATGCACAGGGGGACGTCGAGCAGGATCGCATCCTCGTTCTCCGGCCGAGCCAGCCGGATCGGGTTCATCGGTAGCTTCGTGCGGAAGACTTCGTTGAGCTTCTGGGGCGAGTAGACCATGTCCGAGCGCTTCGGGGTGGAGAGCTCGTAGCGCGTCGTCATCGTCAGGCAACCTTCGGGGCAGGCATCCGAGCAGAACCCGCAGTAGCTGCACTTTCCGTAGTCGATCTCCGGACACTTCTTCGGGTGCTTCGGGTCCCCCCCCGGGACCGTCACCATCTCGATGCACAGGTCGGGGCAGGAGAAGGCGCAGAGATTGCAGCTGATGCACGTGGCGATGTTGAGCGCGTGGACGCCCCGGTAGTTGTCCCAGACTTGCCCGAGGCCGATCGGCTTTCCCGACGCCACCGCAACCTTCTCTCGGAACTTCGGGTCCTCCAGCCGTTCGTACGGGTAGACGATCGTGGACGGGTGGAACAGGCTCTTCGCGAACTGGCGGGCGGCGGTCGCCATCGGGCGAGCCACCCAGAGGACGGGGTTCTCATCGGACTTCTCGGTCGCCGTCATTTCCGTGGCCATGGACCTCCTCCTAGACTCCTGGTGACGGCACGCAACCGAACACCGGCACGCACTTCGCCGTCACGAGGAGTGCGGCCAGGAAAACCGAGAGCAGGCTGAGCGGGATCATCCGATTCCACCCCACCCGCAGGAGCTGGTCGGTGCGCACGCGAGGGAGCGAGGCGCGGATCCACACGAACAGGCCGAACACGATGTAGGTCTTCAGCATGAACCAAAAGATGCCCGCGAGCGGGAACGACGTGGCTGCGCTCGGCACCCACGTGGGCAGGGTCCAGCCACCGAGGAACAGAAGGACGACGAGGATGCTTCCGACGAGGGCCCGCAGGTAGTCGCTCAGCATGAAGAACGCAAAGAGCATTCCGCCGTACTCGGTGTTCCACCCCTCGACGAGCTCGGCCTCGGCCTCGGGTAGGTCGAACGGGATCCGTTCCATCTCGGCGAGCATCGCCGCGACGAAGACGATCAACGCGACGATCAGCGGACCCCAGAACCAGTAGTTCTGCTGCTCGTAGACGATCGTGTTCAAATCGAAGCTCCCCGAGACGATCACGACCGCGACGACCGCAAGCAGGAGCGGGACTTCGTAGGCGATCATCTGCGCCGCGGAGCGCATTCCGCCCATCAGCGAGTACTTGTTATTGCTCGACCAGGCGCTCACGAAGATGAAGAGGGGAGCGAACGAGAAGATCGCGAGGGCCAGCAAGAGCGTGAGGGGGAGGGCGCCGGTGTCCCACCCCGAGGAGATCGGCAGGATCCCGAAGATCGCGAACGACGTGACCAGGTACGCGGTCGGTCCCAGGTAGAACCCGAGGGCGTCGGCCTCCCGCGGCTTCACGGTGTTCTTGCGGAACAGCTTGAACCCATCGGCAAAGTTCTGCAACAATCCGGCGTAGCCGACGTGCATCGCGGCTCGTCGGTCCATGAACCGGCCCAATAGCTTCCGCTCCCACCAGATCAGCAGGATCGTGTTGAGCATGCTCGCGGCCAGGATGATCACGCCAAAGATCAGGACGGCGAACGCAGTGACCACGCCGGAACTCGTCACCACGGCGCGGGCGCCCGACGGGAGGATCGCCCCGACGATCGATGCGATCAGGTTCGAAAGGTAGTAGGAGACGGAATAGAGGGTCGCTTGCGACATCGTCGTGACCGACTAGCGGTCCACCTCCCCTACGCAAACGTCGACGCTTCCGAGGATGGGAGGGATGTCCGCGACGCGGTACCCGACGAGGTACTGGCGCACGGCGCTCAGGTTGGCGAACACCGGGGAGCGGAACTTTACGCGATAGGGGTGCTCGCCGCCCTCGTTGACGACGTAAGCTTGGGCCTCCCCGTGCGGTTCCTCGACCGAAGAGAATCCGACCCCCTTCGCGTAGTTGCGCTTCAGAAGGTATCCTTCGCGGCCCACGGGAGCGTAGGGGGCGCCGAGCCACCGGGGGAGATGGTCGGCCATCACGGGGCCGGGGTGTTTCTCGAGCCAGTCGACCGTCTGACGAAGGATGCGGACCGATTGGCGCATCTCCTCCATGCGCACGAGGTAGCGCGCGGTCACGTCGGCGCCGTCCGCGACGGCGACGTCGAAATCGACCGAGCCGTACCGGGAGTAAGGTCGGTCCTTTCGAAGGTCTCGCTTCACCCCTGCGGACCGCAACATGGGGCCGGTGATGCCGTGGGCGATGCAGTCGTTCGCCTTCAGCACGCCGAGATTGTCGCAGCGCTTGCGGAAGATCGCCGAGCCCATGCAAAGCTGGTCGTACTCGTGGAAGCGGTCGGTGAGCCAGTCGAGGATCTTGCGGGCCTGGTCGGTGAAGGTCGGCGGCAGGTCGTTGCGGACCCCTCCGACCCGCATGTACTCGTAGGTCAGCCGGGCGCCGGTAAAGCTCTGGAACAGGTCGAGGATGAGGTCCCGGTCGCGCATGCCGTACAGGAACGGGCTCATCAGGCCGATGTCCTGAACGAAAGCGGCGTACCACATGATGTGGGAACCAATCCTCTGGAGCTCGTCGCACGTCATGCGGATGTATTCCGCCCGTTCCGGCGGCGTGATGTGGAGCGCTTTCTCGGACGCGAGGACGTACAGGTGCTCCCAGGCGAGCCCCGCGACGTAGCAGGTCCGGTCCATCAGGGTGATGACCTCGTTGTAGTGGCGGTCCTCGCTGATCTTCTCGATCCCCCGGTGGAGGTACCCCATCTCGGGGTCGGCGTCGAGGATCAGTTCGCCGTCGATCCGGACCCGCAGGTTCCACAGGCCGTGCGTCATGGGGTGCTGCGGCCCCATGTTGATCCACATCTCAGACATGGCGCGACTTCACCTCCAGCTCCTCGGGCTCGTGCAACTTGAACGAGCGCAAGAGCGGGTGGAACACGTACCCGTCCGGCGTCAGGAGATGGCGGAGGTCGGGATGGTGGTCGAACGTGATGTCGACGAGCTCCCAGGTCTCTCGTTCGTGCCAGTTTGCGCTCGGCCACACCGACGACGCGGTCTCGACATGGGCGTCCGTGGCGGGCACGTCGGTCGACAGGAGAACATACTGTCGCGCGGAATCCGACCAGGCGACGTAGAAGACCTCGCGGTGGTCGACCCAATCGATCCCGCCCACCATCGAAAGGTGAGTGAACGTTAGGTCGTCGCGGACGGCCCGAAACAGGTCCAGTGCGCCTTCGCGCTTGAATCTCACCCGACCCGCCATCCCATCGAACGGCTCGACGGCGAGCAGGTTCGGCCCCAGCTTCGGGGCGAGGGCCTTCACGAGGTCGTCCGGCTGCATCCGAACTTACCTCCAAGTGCCCCGGCGGTGGGTCCGCCTATTCCTTCCGCTCCCGAATCAGCTGTTCCAGTCGGAGAATCCCATCCAGCATCGCCTCCGGCCGAGGGGGGCAGCCGGCGATGTAGACGTCGACCGGCACGAGCTTGTCCACGCCGGGAACGACGGAGTACGCCGTGCGGAACGGGCCTCCGCCGGTCGCACAGTTCCCCATGGCGATGACCCACTTCGGTTCGGGCATCTGCTCGTAGAGCGTGATCAGCTTGTGCGCCACCTTCCAGGTGACCGTCCCGTTGACGATCATGAGGTCGCATTGACGGGGAGATGACCGAGGCACGACGCCGAACCGCTCGGCGTCCCAGCGCGCCCCGAAGCCGGCGGCGAATTCGATCGCGCAGCACGCGAGACCCCAATGGAGTGGAAAGAGGGAGTTCCGACCCGCCCAGTTGAAGACCGGCCGGATGAGCTTCGACTGTCCCTGTTCCGCGATCAGGGAGGTGAGCGCTTCTTTAGCCGCCGGGATGAACTCCTTCACCCGGAGGGTTTCGATCTCCACAAACGGGACGGCGGCCTGACTCGCCATCGGAAGCTCGGCGAGAGGTGCGGGGAGGTCCGGGGCCGCTGCGCTCTTCGAAGGGGGCATCACCTGGGTCGACGGAGTGGTCATACGACCCACCTCTTCTCCCCGCTCAGGGCGTAGTAGATGCCGGTGATCGCTAGGCCGGTGAACCCGACGGCGATGAAGACCGGCAGCCATGCCGAGTTGGCCTGGCGGAAGGTCAACCCCCAGAGGGCGAGGATGAACCCGAGCACGTCGACCGCAACGAACACGATCGCGAACGTGTAATGCTGGGTCGGGAAATCGATCTGGGCCTCGCCTTCCGGTTCCTCGCCGCATTCGTAGGTGGTGAGCTGCAGGTAGGAAGCCCGGCGCTTCGCACCGAGCATCCGGTTTGCGATGAGCGACCCGCCCCCGAAGGCTCCGGCAATGATGGCAAACACGAGGAATGTCGTGACCCCGGCGTCCATCGATTCCTCCTCCCGCTAGGCGAGTAGTACGTCGGACCCTTTGACGTTATTTAACCTCGCCCGGCTGACGGGCGCGGACCGCGGCTGAGCACGCTCCCCCGGGCCTCCACCGGTCGCCGGCGTTATGCCCCGCGGAGTCTCGAACGCGGCGGTCCGTGACAGCGACGTTCCGGCTTCCGGTGACCCTGGAGGGGCATTGGGTCCGCTTGGTTCCCCTCGACGCCCGGGACGCCGGCGCTCTGCGGGCGGCCGCGCGCGACCCGCAGATCGGGAGGTACATGCTGATGGGTCCGGGCATCACGCTCGAGGAGACGACCGACTTTATCGCCACCATCCTCGAACGGCAGCGCGCCGGTACCGACCTCGGATTCACCACCGTCCTGCGCGCGGAAGGTCGGGCCGTCGGGATGACTCGCTTCCTCCACATCGATCGGGAGAACCATTCGGTGGAGATCGGGGGAACGTGGCTCGACTCCTCCCTTTGGAAGACGCCGGTCAACACGGAATCGAAGTACCTTCTCCTGCGCCACGCATTCGAGACCGAGCGCGTCCACCGGGTCAGTATCCAGACGGACCTACGGAACGAGCGGGCTCAGCGAGCCATCGAGCGGTTGGGCGCGGTCCGCGAGGCCGAATTCCGGGACGACAAGCTGCTCTCCGACGGTTCGTTCCGGACATCGGTCGTTTACGGGATCGTCGCTTCCGAGTGGCCGACGGTCCAGCAAAACCTCGAGGCCAAGCTAGCGCGCCCGTGGGAGCCCCCGCAGCGATCGACCGGGCCGGATCGGCAGGGCCCTGACCTGGGGAGCGCGAACCCATGATGGGTTCAGGGTTCCGACCTCCCGTCACGTTGCGGGGACGATATCTCGAGCTGGTTCCGCTCGCAAGGGAGCACGCGACCGGACTCGCTCACGCAGGCCGCGACCCCGAAGTCTGGAGGTACCTGCGCATCGGCCCCGGTCACCCGCCCTCCCAAGTCGAGATGGAGGAGTTCATCGACCTCCTGCTACGACTCCAGGCCGCCGGGGAGATACTGCCGTTCACCGTGACCCTTCTGCCCGAGAGAACCCGGATCGGCATCATACGGTTCCTCGACATCGACCGTCCGAACCGGGCCGCGGAACTCGGGACATGGCTCGACTCGGGTTTCTGGGGGAGTCCGCTCAATACCGAGGCGAAGCTCCTGATGCTTCGGCACGCGTTCGAGAAGGAAGGAGCGCACCGGATTCAGCTGAAGACCGACTCGCGGAACATGCGATCCCAACGGGCGATCGATCGGCTGGGGGCGGTCCGGGAAGGGGCGCTTCGAGAAGCCCACCTGCTTCCGAACGGAGTATTCCGGACCTCGATCTACTATAGCATCCTCGCGTCCGAATGGCCGACGGTCCGGCGACGCTTGGAAGAACGGCTCTCGGTCCCCTGGGTCCGATCCTCGAAATCATGAATCGGGATCAGGGCGGCGGAAAGTTCGGTTTCCGCTTCTCGCGGAAGGCACGGATCCCCTCGGGGAGTGCGGCCCCCTGTGCCGCCTCGACGGCGCCACGTCGTTCGAGGGCCATCTGAGATTCGATGCTCTGGCTGAAGGCCGAGACCATCAGCCTCTTCGCCCATCCGTAGGCGTGCGTAGGCCCTTCCGCGAGCTCTTGGGCGCGCCGTCGTGCGCGCTCGGAAAGCTCGGACGCCGGCACGACCTCGTGCACCAGACCGAGCTCGCGCGCGCGCGCGGCCGGGACCCGAGCGTTCGAGAAGATCATCTCCTGAGCTCCGCCGAGTCCGAGAAAGTGCGGAAGGAAGTAGGAGAGACCCCCGTCCGGCACCGTGCCGAGCTGAAGGAACGCAGGGACGAGCACGGCGTTCTCGCTCGCGATCCGCCAGTCGGCGGCGAGGGCCAGGGAGAGTCCTCCCCCCGCGGCGACTCCGGGAAGTGCCGCGACCACCGGCTTCGGCATTCCGAGGATCTCGCGGACCATGTGCTCCTGCTCCGCGGTCAGGCGATGGAAGAGGTCGGGAAGGGTTCCGTTGGCGCGATGCTCCTCCATGACCGCGACGTCGCCGCCAGCGCAGAACGCGGAACCGGCTCCGGTGAGAAGAACCGCCCGCACGTCGCGCGCCACCGTGGCCGCCTGGAGCGCCGTGCGCAGCTCGACCATCGTGACGACGTCGAGGGCGTTCAGTCGTTCGGGGCGATTGATCGTGATCGTCTGGACGGCTCCGGTCTTCTCGGTGAGGACAGCGGGCATAGCACTCTCCGACCCGTCAGGGGTCGGTCCCGCTTAAAGACGGAGCGGCTCCGAGCGCTGACCGCGGCCCGTCCACGGCGTCGTGGCCGACCCTGGCCCTGCCAGACTCCGCGGAACGGGTGCTCCCGTGCGAGCGATGTCCCATCCGAAAGCGGATCCGCAAGGGTGCAGTACTCCTTTACTCAAACAGCACTTGCGACGCTCGGTGACCGCCTCGAATGCCGAAAGCCCACCCGTTCCCGACTTTCGCGCGCTCGACTTTGACCGACTATGGGCGGGTCGCGACCGGGTTTCCGAGGTCGAGCAGATGGTGGTGCGAGAGGCCCTGGGCACGGTATCACCTTCTCGCGTGCTCGAACTCGGGACCGGCGCGGGTCGTCTCTCCCCGGTGGTCCAGGAGGGAGTTCAGGAGTACGCCGCTCTCGACATCACTCCTGAATTCCTCGTCCGGGTTCCGCTCCGGCCCGGAGTCGAGTCCCTCCGGGTCGCGGCGAACGTCTACTATCTCCCGTTCGTCGACCGCGCCTTCCCCGCGGTCGTGATGGTCCGGGTCTTGGGGTTCCTCTCGGACCCGCGGGCCGCACTCCAGGAGATCGGACGAGTGATGCGACCGGGGGGTCTGCTCGTCGTGTCGTACAATCCGCACCCCTCGGTCGCGACCTTAGTCGATGACCTGAAGGTGGCGCTCTCCCGGGGTCCGGGTGAGGGGATGACGTCGATGACGTTCTCTCGTCAGTCGACCGTTCCGGTACGACCGAGTTCGTTCCCGGCCTGGAGCGTCACGCGCGTCGAGTTCCGCCGCATCGTCGAGTCGGCGGGGCTCATCTGGACCGTCGACCGACCGACGGGCTGGGAGGAGTACCCGTGGCTCCGATACCTTCCGGCCGACTGCTTCCGATCCCTGTCCCATGCCGCTTCCGGAGCCGGCGGCTTCCCAACGCGGTTCGCCCTCGTCCGTCGCCCCGACGACTCCACCGGTCAAGAGCCGGAATGGGCGGGGATCCTCGCCTGTCCGGCGTGTCGGGCTCCCCTCGAGACGCCCACCCAACGGGGGGGGGACGCGATCCCGTGCACCCGATGCCAACGCTCATGGCCCCGACGGGGCGGAGTCCTCGACGCGCGGTGGTATGGGGCGAACGGGCCGAATTCGGCGGTCACGCACCGATGACCGACCGATGCGTCGCCCCTTTCTCCCAATACATTCCCTCCGCGATTGGGATAACGAAGACCAGGAAACACGAGGCCTTCAACGAGATGTTGAAGAAATAGGCCCATGGCAGTTGCGCGAAGCTTCCCGTGGAAACCAGAGGAAAGCCGATCGCGAACCATGCGAGGAATCCGATCCCGGTGTACGCCACCGCGACGGCCCACCGCCAGGTGAGCCTCCACCATCCGAGCCCGGTGAGCCCGAGAACGACCCAAATGGCGTAGGAGAACATCACATAGGGTTGCGCGTACCCGATGAACAGCCCTGGGTGGAAGTAGGCCCCGGCTTCCTGGAAGATCACCTCGAATAGCCCAGGGCCGGCGAACGGAACAGTGCCGGCGATGAGAAACGTACGGGCCGCGCCGAGCCGGGTCCACCGTAGCCCCATGAGGAGGATCGCCCCGAAGGTCGTGACGGCGAATGCGTAGGTGTAGGGGAAGATGATGTCCGACTTTTGGCCCGTGAACGCGAGATAGAACGAATAGATGTACCCCGGGCCAAACCCCCAGGGAGCCGCATTGACTAAAAGCCAGAGCGCAGCGAACGGGACGAACAGAAGCTCGGGGCGCCGACGGAACGCCTGCCAGTCGAGGAGTCGGTGCGCTCCGGGCTCGGCGGCGGAGAGTTCCGTTTCGGTCGTGGAGGACCTCAACATGAGGGACGGCAAGAACTAGCGGTGAGCCCGGTGGTCCGAGTCTGAACCCGTTCGAGCGGTCACCGAGCTCCCCGAAAAGTTCGTGACCCTCATCCATCCGGGGGGGTCGCCTACCCCCGAAGGGATATGGTCAGTCGAGGGGCTAAGGGTCCGGCGAACGGGAGGGGGCTTGCGATGAAGATCGTTTCGGAACGCTTGCCGCTCAAGTACCTCCTCTCCGACCACGGTCTCTGCCTGGGCGTCGACACGAAACGGTGCTCGTACCTGTTCCTGGTCGCGCGCACCGGGGTGATCCTTCGGCGACGCCCGGTCGGTGACCGCGTCGTCGAGGACCTCAACTACGAGATCCCCGAGATTGTCCGCGCCCTGGACCGCGAAGCGGGGACGTGGAGTTCGGACTTGGGTCCCGGCATGGTCCCGCCGGGTCCGTAGCCGGTCGGCGCTCCTACGCCCGGGCCGAAGGGCGGCCGGTGTCCTCGGGACCCCGGCGCCGGTCGAGCGTTCGCCAGCGCTGCGGTGCGAGATACCCGCGCAAGAACTTGAGGTAGAATACGGGCGAATAGACGACGTTCCCGAGGCGGCGACTGTTCAGGTGCATGAGGGCTACCACCAGGGCCGAATAGGTCACCTCGCGGACGCTCCACCCCGCGGCCAGCCGGGTCTGGGCCCCCTGCCACTCCGGCCAGTACCGACCGCGGTACTGGGAGCGGTGGCTCATGGCGTCGGGTACGTAGCGGACACGAAGGCCGTCCTGACGCATCGCTCGCTGCAGATAGTACGTTTCGCGGCCCTGGGCCTCGGCCGGGATGCGAACCCGACGCGCCCAATCGAGCGGGAACACCGTCAATCCGAGCGGGAGACCGTAGGAGAACGGGTGTCCGACCGCGTTCCCGACCACCGCCCCCGTGCGGGGCTCCCGAAACGCGGCGAGCGCGCGCGCCCAAAAGTCCGCCCGCTCGATCGTGACGTCCCCGTCCAGGAAGACGACCCTCTCCGTCTCCGCGAGCGAGAGCGCCAGGGTTCGGGAGTAGCCGAGGCCGACGTTCTCCGGATGTACCTCGGCCCCGAACTCGCGAGCGATGACGTCCGAGCCGTCGGTGCTGAACCGGTCGACCACGATCAAACGGTGGATCGGCAGGAAACGGCGCGCGGAGGCGAGGCTCGCGCGCAGGGTCGCTGCCGAATTGAAGGTAGAAACGAGGACGTCCACTTCGGGAATGACCGAGGGCGGCGGAGCGATCGACGGCGCGGTCATTCGGTAGGATCGGGACGTTCCGCGACGAGCTCCGCGACTCGGAGCGAGGACTCCCCGTGCGCTAGCTCTGGGCCCCGTTCGTCGGCGGCCGACGTCGCGCCGGCCGCCCGTCGTCGGGCGGCGGGCCGGGCGGGGATGCGGTCGAGGGCGAGTCCGCTGTGCCCGACGGGAACGCGGTGCCCGGCGCCTGCGCCCGAGACAGCGGTGAGGGGGCGATCGAGTCGGCGGGAGGGAGTTCGGCGGTCCCGCCCGGACGGGAGCCCTTGGACGAGAACGGCGAGACGAGTGACGTCGACTCCTCCGACTCGGCCTTGATCTCCTCCTCGATCGTCTTGATCTCGGTCAGCAGTTCCTCCTGACGAGGAATGGGACCGAGGATGTCGTCCATCGTGCCGACCCGCTTTTCGAGGTCGTCGAGCATGTTGAGGTTCCGGTCCGGCACCTGCCGGCTCGTGCCGAGGTAGTCGGACGCACCCTCCATTAGCCGGGAGAACTCGAAGGGGAAGAGGATCTTCGTGGCCTGCCCGTCGCCCACCTTGGCTACTGTGTCCAGGGAGAGGACGGTCAACGCCTTCGCGTCGAGCACGCTCGCTCCGAGCGAGAGGATCCGCAGGCGCTGGGCTTCTCCTTGGCCCTCCAGGATGGTCGCGACCCGGGCACCCTCGGCCTCGAGGATCTGCGACTGACGGATCCCTTCGGCCTGCAGAATGCGCGAGCGCTTCTGACCTTCCGCCACCAGGATAGCGCTCCGCTTCTCTCCGTCCGCGCGCAGCACGGCCGCCCGCCGCTGCCGCTCGGCGGAGGTCTGCTCCTCCATCGCGGTCTTGACCGGTCCGACCGGGTCGACCTCCTTGATCTCGACCGCATCCACCCGCACCCCCCACTTGTCGGTCGCCTCGTCCAGGATGTCTCGGAGGCGGGCGTTGATCCGTTCGCGGTTGTAGAGGATCTCATCTAGTTCCATGTCGCCGATGATCGACCGGAGGGTCGTCTGCGCGAGCGCGAGGGTGGCGATCTGATAGTTCTGGACCTGGAAGATGGCCTTCGGCGCGTCGACGACTTTGATGTAGATGATCGCGTCGACGTTGGTCGGGGAGTTGTCCTTCGTGATGACCTCCTGGCGGGGAACCTCCAGCACCTGCGTTCGAAGGTCGATCTTGAGGACGCTCGCGAGCGGGCTCACCAGGTTGAACCCCGGATTGATCATCCGCTTGTACGAACCGAGCAGCGTGACGATCCCCTGCTGGTACGGCTGAATCGTGTAGATCATCCGCGTCAGCAGGACGAGGATGATCACGAACGCGAGGACGATCCCTACGATGACGAACGTGTAATCCATGCGAACCCCTCGAGTGCCCGTTGGTTCCGGACGACCGGCGGTCCGAACCGCGCGGGGGGGTGTAAGGGTTTCCGTCGGCGAGCGCGTCCGGCTACGCCGGCTTCGATGGGTCGATCGGGACGACCGTCACCGACACGCCTTCCCCATGGACGACCCGGACCTTCGTTCCTTCGGGGATCGGGACCGAGGCCCGGGCGGACCATACTTCCGAGCGGACCCGGACCTTGCCTTTCAGGGTGTTCGGGATGATCGGGACGATGACGATGGCCTCCGCCCCGACCAGTCCGCCGCTGGTGGTGCTCAGCGGCCAATGCGTGGGCGCGACCCAGCGGTAGTACGGTATCTCGACCAGCGCGGCGACGATGGCCACCACGATGATCCCGACGGGACCGATGTAGCTGTCGAGCAGGACGTTGGGTAGGAAGAGATAGAGGAATCCCGCGACCAGAAGGATCGAGCCCGGGATCAGGAGCAGCGCCCCGGGATGAATGAGCTCGAAGGCCAGCAGGATTATGCCGACGATGACCAGAGCGATGCCGATCGTTGGGTCGATAATGGACACATCCCTCGCCGACGGGGAATGCCCGGGAGATGATTAAAGGTGGGCGGTTCGTCAGCGGATGTAGCGGTCCGTCGTGTCGAGGTCGAACCGCGTGACGACCTTCAACCGGCGGCCGTTCCCGCCCGGGGCGTAGGCGAGGAACGGGTACAAGCGCCAAAGGTCCCCTTCCGCCATCTTCGTGGCGAGATGGTCGGGTCCGAACGCGGTCCGCGTCACTCGAGCCGTGACCTCTCGAACCGCGCGTTCGTCGAGATACCCCAAGGAGTGGAGGTACTCGTGGGCCAGGATCACGTAGACGAAGGAGTTCAACTCGGTCGGGTTCTCGGCATTCGCCCGCATCGCGTTCACCAGCCCCTCGTTCATCACAATGAGGTTGCCTGTCACCTGCCAGTACGCCCCGAGTTGAGGCGGCAGGTCCGACAGTCCGAGGCCGAGGCCCGGGCGCTCGATCCCAAGGACTTGACGGACGGCCTTTCGCACGACGCGAAACACCGCGTCGTAATCGGCCGGCCCATCCAGAGTACGGGCGAGCGGCGATGCCGTCGGGGCCGACGCGGAGACTGGGGGGGTCGGCCCTCGTGGGGGAGTGGCACGCGATGCTTGGATGGCGAGTCGCATGGGTAGTTCATGGACCCGGGCGGGATATAGGGTCGCTTACCGACGGGAAACAAGCCTACCCTCTCCGGCCGACACGCTGAGGGGCGTACGTGCCTCGCCCCAGAGCCTAAGAGCCGACGACCGCATTCTGCCCGCGATGCCCCGACCTCAGGACGTGGTCTTCCCCCGACGACGCGAGCGGCTGGAGGACCGGCGCAAAGAAGGCGAACACCGGAAGCTGCTCGACGAGTTCTTCGACCACTCGACGCTGCTGGCCGTGTCCCGCATGGTGAATCGGGGCCAGTTCGATGCGATCGACTATCCGATCTCCACCGGAAAGGAGGGCGGGGTCTTCCGGGCGACCAAGGGCTCGGAGTTCCGAGCGGTGAAGATCTACCGGATCGGCAACAGCGTGTTCCGCCACCTCCCCGCCTACGCTCTCGAATCCCTGCGTCGGGAAACGAGCGTTCGGAATTTCGGCGGCCTTATCTTCGCGTGGACGCGTCGGGAGCATACGATCCTCGGTCGCCTCGCGGACGTGGGGGTCCGCGCCCCCCGGCCGTATGGGCACTTCCGCAACATCCTCGTGATGGAGTTCATCGGCAGTCCGGAAGGAATGGCCGCCCCGAGGTTGGTGGAAACGCCGATTGAGGACCCGGCGGCGCTCTACGAGGACCTCGTCCTACAGATCGGGCGGATGGCCCGGGAGGCACGCTTGGTCCACGGTGACCTTTCCCCGTACAACGTCCTCTGGCACGAGGAGCGGGTCGTGCTGATCGACGTCGCCCAGGCGGTCCCGGCGGAGCATCCCGAGGCGGTCAAGCTGATGGCCCGCGACATCCGGAATTTCGCGAAGTTTCTCGGCCGGCTCGGGTTCGAGGTCGACCCAGCCGATTTCTTGGAGGCGGTCGGGGGAAATACGCTCGGACCCCCACCCGCGGAGGCCTAGCGATGCCCACACTCTATGCACGGATACCGGAAGACCGGGTCGGGGTGCTTATCGGGCCGGGAGGCCGAACGAAACGCTCGATCGCGAGTGCTACGGCCACTGATATCGACGTGGATGCGAACGAGGGGGAGGTCCGCCTCGAAAGCCCCGACACCGACCCGATGGGGGTTCTCAAGGCGCGCGACATCGTGCTCGCCATCGGCCGCGGCTTTTCCCCGGAGCGGGCGTTGCGCCTGCTCAAGGAGAACACGTTCTTCGGCGTCCTCGACATCAAGCTCACCACGGGCCACCGAGACAAGGCCGCGCTCCGGCGGATCCGCTCGCGGGTGATCGGGACCCACGGCCGCGCCCGGTCCCGGATCGAACAGCTCTCCGGATGTTTCGTGAGCGTCTACGGCTCGACCGTGGCCCTCATCGGGGAAGAGGAGCAACTCGAGCGCGCGACCCGGGCGGTCGAGCTCCTCCTCAAGGGGAGCGAGCACTCCACGGTGTTCCACCTCCTCGCCCAGTTGCGGCGGAATGACGCCATCAAGGAAGCGACCTCGCTCGACGACGTCGAGGACGTGGGAGACTAGCGTCGTGGGGAAGACGCTCACCCTCGAGGGCCTGCCGCTCGAGTGGGCGCGGCACGAATTCGCCGAGTACTACCGGCGCGCTCCGATCGCCCCGCCGCACCGGCTCGCGCGCCGAGAGTTCGCGGCGTTTCCGTTCACCTCGGAGACGATGATGCGCCGGCACGCGACCCTGCGGACGACGGAGGAGTTCCTCGGATACTTGCGGCGGGAGACGCCCCGGCACATCTACTACTCCTCCGCCTACTATCGTCGCCCTGCCGCTCCGACGATGTCGGAGAAGGGCTGGCAGGGCGCCGACCTGATCTTCGACCTTGATTCGGACCACCTGCGCGGGGCGGACGCGCTCGATTACGCCGGACAGCTCGCGCTCGTGAAGTCCCGGCTCATCGCGCTCGTGAACGATTTCCTCTTCGGGGACTTCGGGATCGACCCCGCCTCCACCTCGTTCGTCTTCTCGGGAGGGCGGGGGTATCACGTCCACGTTCGCGACGAACGGTTCCAGCCTCTCTCGAGTCCGGAGCGCCGCGAGCTGGTCGACTACGTGCTCGGCACCGGATTCGACCCGATGATGGTGATCGAGGGCCGACGGACGGACGTCCGCTCCGGTCGAACCGCGGCGGCCGTGGACGACGAGGGCGACTCGTCCGCGGCGGCCGGCGCGGCTCCGCGCACCCGCAGCCTCGCGCCGCCCGACGCCCCCGGGTGGCGGGGCCGGACGACCCGGGCGCTGCTCGAGGTGCTCCGGCGTTGGGAGGAGCAGGGTTCGAAGGTCGCGGTCGAGGAGATGACCCAGTACGGGATCGCTCCGGCGAAGGCGCGTCGGTACGCGAAGCTGCTCATCGACCAAGGAGGCGCCGCGAAGATCCGGGCCCACCTATCGCTCGACGTCTTCCGCTCCGACCTTCCCGCCGACTTCCTCGAAGCCGTCGTCCCGCGGGCCGCGATCGAGGTGCAGGGCGAGACCGACGCTCCCGTGACGACCGACATCCATCGCCTCATCCGTCTGCCGAACTCCCTCCATGGGGGAACCGGGTTCCGGGTCGTGCCGCTCGACCGCGAGGAGATCGCCGAGTTCGACCCGTTCCGGGACGCCCTCCTCTCGGGCTTGGACGAAACGCGGACTCCCGTCACCTACCTCGAGGAGGCGCGATACCCGTTCCCCGGCGGGCCGGTACACGCGGTCCCCGCGGGAACCGATGAGCTCCCTACGCCGGTGGCGCTTTTTCTGGTCCTGCGGGGGCAGGCGGAGCTTCGCCCTTCACCGGGATGACGAGGCGACCGATCTTCTCGATCGACCCTTCTACCTGGTCGCCCGGCTTCAGCTTGCGCGACTCCTTGCCGAACTCGAAGCCCGGAACGCCGCCGAGGCTGCCGAGGGAGATGACGTCCCCCGGTTCGAAGGTGATGCCCTGGGAGAAGTGGGCGAGGATCTCCGGAAGCCGGAAGACATAGTCGGTGGTGTCGCCCTTCTGCCGCACGGTTCCCCCGACCTTGAGCTCCATCGAGAGCGGGTAGACGTCGCCGACCTCTTCCTTCGGGACGACCCACGGGCCGACCGCCATGGTCGCGTCGAACCCCTTGCCCATCACCCAATCGACGGGTAGGTCCGCCGGGTACTGCAGGTCGCGGTAGCCCATGTCGAGCGCGATGGTGTACCCCGCGACGAACTCCATGGCCTTCTCGACCGGGATGTGCTTACCCCGCTGCCCGATGACCACGGCAAGCTCGAGCTCGACGTCCGGGAACTTTCCGGCCGAGCTGAGGATCAAGTTCTCGCTCGGCCCCACGAGGCTGTTGAAGTACCGGGAGAAGGCGTACGGGTGCTTCGGGAGCGGCTTCCCCTGCTCGGTGAGGTGGCTCCGGGAGTTCGATGCGAGACAGTAGATCTTGCTCCCCCGGACGATGGGGGCCAGGAGCTTCACGCCCTCTTCGGGCTTGAAGAGGAACCGGGCGCCGGTGGCGGCCCGAGGGGTCCAGCCCGCCGCGCGACGCCGGTCGATGTAGGTGATGATCTTCTTCGTGAGCTGGACGGAGTCGGCGCCGCCGCCGAAGAACCCCTGCATGTCCCGAAAGCGGCTCGGGTCGGCGCCTTTGATCGGGTTGACCCCGTAGTAGTCTCGGCACGCGGTATCGAGGTCGATGAATTCGTTCGCGTCCGTGATCATCCCAAAGTGGAACTGGTCCTGCAAGGTGAAGTGAACGAGCTTCATTGAACTCTCTCGGGAGCGGGGAGGCGTCCGGGTTGATAACGGGTGCGCGCGACCGAGGGGTCGACCGGGCCGGTCGATCGGCCGTCCGTCGCCGTCGTTCTCAGCGGAAGTGCCGGTGGACGGCGAGCAGGTAGACGAACAGGATCAGCGCGAAGATGAATCCGAAGCTGACGAACGAGCCGGCGATCCCGTACGTAATGAGCTCGATGACTACGAAGATCAGGGTGAGCACGAGCGCCCACATCCGTAGGTGCCAGAGGCCGAGCGCTAGACCGAGGATGATGAGCCCGATGACGAGGACGACGATCCCCGCGACCACACCGCCGAGTCCGGCGAAGCTGGAGGCCACGCCGAGGAACGAGAGGGCCGTGGCGCCCGCGATGAGGAGGACCCCCCCGAGGACGAGGAGGACGCCGAAGATTCCGACGAGAACGGCGAGGATGGCGACGCCGAGCGGGCGGGACGACGGGGGCACGTAAGGGGCCGGACTGGACATATGGTTCTTCCTGAGCGGGGTTCCGTCCTTTCCTAAACGCTCGCTTCCGGCTTATGAACCTGCTTCCGGGCACGAAACGGGCCGGTACGGTCAGTAGGAGACCGTTTTGGCGCGACCGGCGGGGGCGTACGTGGCGAGATGGCCGGAGCCGATCCGCTCCACCTCAAGGAGATCGAACAGCATGGTCTCCTCGGGTTCTCGGGTGTCCGGACCACTCACGACCGGAGGAGCCGTCGCCCCTCCGATCACGGTCGGGGCATAGTAGATCGAGAACCGGTCAAAGAGGCCTCCCCGCAACACGCTCGAAAGGATCTCGGCTCCCCCCTCGACCATGAGCTTACGGACCCCGAGGTCGTGCAGGGCCTCGAACAGACGACCGAGGTCCACCCGGGTCGCCCCCGCCACGATCGTCCGCACGTGCGCGGGGAAATCCCGCGTGGACCGCTCGGACGTCGCGATGATGGTCGGGATGGACCCGTCCAGCACCCGGGCGTGCGTCGGGGTCCGCCCGCTCGCATCGACGATGACCCGAGTCGGGTTCCGCCCCGGAGGCTGGCCGAGCAGTTCCCAGTGGACCCTCAGGGAAGGGTCGTCCTTGACGACCGTGCCGACCCCCACCAGGATCGCGTCCGAACGCGCTCGGAGGCGCTGCACGCGTTGAAGGTCCTCCGGACCAGAAAGGTGAGCGCGCTTTCCTCCGGCGAATGCGAGCCTCCCGTCCAGCGAGGCCGCGCAGTTGACCCAGACGAGGGGCCGGCGCGATGTCGAAACGTTCGCCCCGCCCATTCCGTCCGCCTCAGTGGGCGGGTCGCAGACGAGCGACCTCGGATTCCAGGTCGTCGGTCGATCGTCCGGCGGCCTTCAGATCCTCCAGGTTGATCGCGACATTGGCGAGGGCCCCTTCCGTCGCCGCTCGGAACATCGCGAGCGAAGTGACGAGGTCGCTCGCCAAGGCGGCTCGGGTTCGTGCACGAACGCTCTCCAATCGGCCGGCGAGGTCGACCGCGCGGCGGGCGGTTTCGAGCGGAACCTCGGCGGCACCCCGGACCGCCTTCAGATACTCCTCCTGGGCCGCGGCGTCGCCAGGCCGCTCCTTGCGCACTTTCTTCGATCGACGCACGGCATCGTACGATGCGGAATCCGCGTCCGCGAGCTCGAGGCATCGGATTCGGCCCTCGTGCAAGACCGTGCGAACTGCGACGAGGTCTGGGTCGGGTTTCGCCGGGTCGATCGAGTACGCCAGCACCATCTCTCCCAGGGCCGCCGCCAGAGCGGCCACGACACCCGCGGCACTACCCCCGCCCGGAGTGGGAGTGCGGGCCGCCAGGCGGTTCGCGAACGACGCGATGGATTCATGCCCCGGACCCGAAGCCTCGACGGAACGTACCTTTCGTTCGAGGACCGCGCTGCGGTCGAACGAGTGGAGCTGCAGATAGTACTCGGCGGCGTCGAACAGCGCATCCTCCGGGATGAGCCCGACGATCTCGGACTCCTCCACACCGACCCCATACCGTTGGGCCTCTCGGCGGACGGCTTCCAGAGCGCGGTGGACCGGGGTGACGCGATAATCGGTCAGGTTCATCGAAACCTGGGCGCGGTTCCGTTCGCGGATCTCGAAACCGAGCGCCTTGACCTCGGCGAGACCCCCATCCCGCGCGCGGACCGATTTGGCGATCCGCTTCGCGACCGCGACGTCGGGGGTGGTGAGGTAGGCATTGTAGGCGATCAGCACGGGGCGAGCGCCGATCGCGACCGCGCCGGCGGTCGGGTGGAGCTTAGATGGGCCGAAGTCCGGGGCTCGCGCCGGGTCGGTTCCGATCACGTCGCGCAGCCCCTCGAACTGGCCCTCTCGCACCTTGGCAAGGTCCGCACGTTCCGGGCGTTTCGCGGCCGAGGCATACAGGTAGACCGGGATGCCGAGCTCTTGGGCGACCCGCGCCCCGAGCTTCTCGGCGAGGCGAATGGCGTCCTCCATCGTCGATGCTCCGATCGGCACGAAGGGAACGACATCCGTCGCACCCATCCGCGGGTGCTCGCCACGCTGCACGTTGAGGTCGATGGACCCGGTGGCGACCTGCATCATCCGAAAGACAGCATCGAGCAGTGGGTCTCCTTCACCGACCAGGCTGACGACGCAACGGTTGTGGTCCGCGTTTCGCTCGACGTCGAGCACGGTGACTCCCGGGGTCTCTCGGGCCGGGGCGACGATCCGCTCGATCTTCTGCGCGTCACGGCCTTCGGAAAAATTCGGCACACACTCGAACAGCGTCATGGATTGCTGGTCCCTCCAAAAGTTTCGAGAAGGGTTTGATGGCCCCGGGCTTCCTGAGGGCTCGAGCTGACCTTCGGGCGCTGTCGCGCTCTCGCCACGGCCGCCCGCACGCGCTCCTCTGAGAACCCATGCTGGTCCACAAGGATCGTTCGAACGGCCGTCTCATCGACCGGTCCGAACGTGGGAGACGGGACCTCGACGTATTGGGGGTGGCGGAAGATCTCCGCGACCTCCTCTGCCTCCTCGATCGCAAGCCCGACCTTCTCCACGGTGGCTCGGAAGCCGAGGTGCTCTTGGACCAGCTTCAGGGCCTTCTTCGGGCCGTACCCCCGAACCCCGTCGTTGAAGTCGGTCCCGACGACGATCCCGAGGAGGATCAACTCCTCATCGCTGATACCGAGATTCGCCAATACCTCCGGGCGGTCGATCAGCGAGGCCCCCGGACTCGCCCCGGCGCGACCCCGCGCGGCCAACCCACGGACGAGACGAGGCGCCCCGAAGAGGAGACTGTCGTAATCCTCGGAGGCCGCGGCCCACACCGCGCCCTTGCTCGCCATGACCGCCGCCTGCGCCTCGCCCTCGCTCGGAGCCTGGACCGAGGGAACGCCGAGAGCCGCCAACAGTTGGTGGAGCTCCTCGACCATCGGGCGCGTGAGGCGAGACGTCTGCGCGGCCTTCTTGCGCGCGGTCTCGAGGTCCCCCGCGGCGAGCGCCTGCTGCCATTGATCCTCGGCCTTCTCCTTGGCGATGATCCGCTGGCGGATCGTTCCGGTCTTGCGCTCGGGGGGTTTGCCATCGAACACCCAGATCGGTAGGACCCCTTCCCGGAGCAGCGAAGTGGTCCGGTAGAACACTCCCATGAGGTGGCTCGTCACTCGCCCCTCGGGGTCACAGAACAGCTGGCCGTCGCGCTGGCGGAGGGTCGCGAGGAACTGGTAGACGGCGTTGTACCCGTCCACGGCGAGGGTCCGGCCTGCGAGGGCGTCCCAGGGGAGCTCCTGGGCGGTCACCACATCGCGGAGAGGTAGCCCCACGGCGGCCTCGGAGCGGAACCGAGTACTTGGGCTTGCCGCGCGAGAACTCCCGTCAGCCTCTATAGGGAGCTCCGCCTCAACCCCCCGGAGCGCCGGCGATGGAATTCACGTGGCGGGAGGAAGCGCCCGCGGCCAAGAACTTCGGGGAGGGGTCAGTCGTGGTCTCGGCCTTCCCGAGCGCGGGACTCGCGACGACCGTGGCCGGGCACTACATGATCCGGGCGTTGGGCCTCCCCCGGGTCGGTCGATTCGAGTCGCCGGATCTTTCCCCGATCGCCATCGTCCAGGGGGGCGAGGTGAATCCGACGGTCCGTGTCTACGGGAAGACCGGCCTCGGGCTCGTCCTCTCCGAGTTCCCTCCGAGCCCGATGCAGGCGAACGCCATCGCGCGCACGATCCTCGACACCGCGGAGCGGCACAAGGCCCGAATGATCGTCGGACTCGAAGGAGTCGTCCCGCATCCCCCGGGGGAGGAGGATGCCGAAGCGGAAAGTGCCGTGGCCGAAGAGTTGCCTCCGGAACAGGTGTGGGTCGCATTCTCCCGCAAAGACCCCGCCATCCTCAAAGCGTTCGAGCCGGCGAAAGCTCGCCTCCTCGAGGACGGCGTCATCGGCGGGGTGTCCGGAGCCCTGCTCGTCCAGGGGATTGGCCGCAGCATTCCGGTCGCGGTCATGCTGGTCAGTGCTCGCGTCGCAGGGGGCCTGCCGGACCATCGGGCCGGGGCCGCCCTGATCGAGACCCTCGACCGCCTTCTCCCGGAGATCCAGATCGACACCGGCCCTCTTCGCGCCCAGGCCGAGCAGATCGAGAAGGCCCTCAGGGCCGTCATGAAATCCCACCCCTCACCGGCGGCGCCCACCGAACCGACGACGGCCCCGACGCCGGGTATGTACGGCTAGAGACAGCGCGGACCGAGCCGGAGGCTCACGCGAACGTCTCGGTGTACGAGACCAGGTAGAAGGTGGCGGCGATCATGACCGCGATTAGTCCCAGGATCGCGACGGGGTTTGAATGGAACTCGACCACGGTCACCCCGATCAGGATGGCGGGCAGGAGCAGAAGCGCGAGGACTGTGAACATCCGACCGTCCATCGGGGGTCCCCGAGCCGGAACCTCTCATAAAGCTAAGCTATAGGGCGGGGAGCCAAGGGGGATCGGCCCCCCGCCGAGAATCGTTTATTGCGCCGACGGAGGACGTGCCTCGCCGTCCACTTCGAAGGTGAGCTCCACGTCCTCGAGGCGGCCAAGGAGCGCCGGCATGGGGGCCGGAGGCTCCGTCGTCGGCATCCGGGGTTGGGGGACGACCTCGAGCTCCGGGGTCTCCGCATCGACCCGGTTAATGGGCGGCGAGATCATGTTATGGGTCATCTGGGCGGCGTTCAGGATCGCTTCGGTCGGGGCGAGGAACGAGCGCTCGATGTGTTCCTCGATCACCGAGGCCCAGTGTTCGGCGATCCGCGAGAACGCGAGGTTCCCGCACGTGCGCACCAGGCTTTCGTTGTCGAGGGTCTGAAGTGTCGCGATTCCTCGTTCCTTCTTCTCCACAAAGGAGTCGACGAAGTGAAGGCGGCCGATCGCTCGGTCCGCGAGGGCCCGGCGTTCGCCTTCGCACCGGAAAGGCTTGATCACGAATGCGCTGACGACCTCTGCGTTCCGGGAGGCTACCTCCAGAACGTACGGGAAAGCACCGCTACCGGCACCGCCGCCCAAGCTACCCACGACAATGACGAACGTGACTCCCCGGAAGATCCGTTGAAGGGCCGGTTCCGCGGCGCGGGCCAGCACCCCTCCGACGAACGGAGACCCCCCCGTGTCGGTGTCTGCTCCCGAGTCCGGACCGAGGTAGACTCGACGGTCGAACTCGTCGAATCCTTGGACTTTCGGGTCACAGTTGATGGCGACCGTTTCTAGATGCCGAATGTGGCGACGCGCGATCTCGCGCGCGACCCGGATGGCGCCACCGCCGACTGCGGCCAGGACGAATCTCACGTCCTGCCCGAGACGGAGCGGGATCTCCCAACTTCCGTCCATCGGCTCGCTTCCGCCCGGCGTAAAGTGTCGGTCGTCCCCGTCCTGTCCGGCCTCGTAGCTCCCCACAACCCCCCCTTGACTGATTACTGCAACGAGCCTCGCCTTACTACCGGCCGACGACCCCCTTTCTCTCTAGGTCCTTCGCGCTCTCTTCGAGCGCTCCGACCTGGGTCCGGGTCTCCACCGCCTCGCGCACCGTTGCGCGAGCCCGTTGGACGAGCTCGTGGACCTTCATCTCCATCTCGCCGCGCCGGACGATCTCGGCAAGGATGTCCCTCACCGAGCGCCCGTTCGCGACGTGGCGGGAATAGGTCTCGAGGGCGGCGTACTCTTCCGGCCGCAGACGCACGGGGACCTCGACGAGGCCCTCAGCGTCCACAGCGGGTGTCGGCGCGGTCGACAGGGCGCGGGAGCGGAGGAACGCGTGCAGCGCCGCCCGCATGAGCTCCGACCGGGTCGTGAACTCGCCGTTCGCCACGAACGAGTCGACCAGCTGGAGCTCCTTGCGGTTGCACCGTAGGGCGATGCGCGCGTCCTCGGGCTCTTCCCCACGAGCGGCCGGTTCCGGAGTGGCTCCGGATGCGCGTCGGGAAGCGTTGTCGAACACAGTCGAGCAGAAGGATTGAAACTCCATCTACTTAAACGCAGGCACAACTTCACGAAGAGAGGGAGCTCTAGGCCCCCCGGAGGGATTTCTGTGACGTGTCGAACAGAGACAAAAGTTCGTCGAACCGACCCTTGGCCCATCGTACCATCTGTATAACACGGACACCGGACGGGCGCTCAAGAAAGCGATCGGAGCACCGGCTGCCACAAAGGGTGGTCCGGCCGCTCGAACGAGCTTCTGCAGGCGCCACGCACCCTTTTCTCGCTCGCGCGGTGGTGGCGCCCTCTGACGTGCGACAGTGTGTCACTATGCGCATTAGTGTGTATTACGTCAATAGACGACTTTGTATTCGTTGATTGACGTTTCGAGTGGCCCTTACATTCAAATAAGAGGAGCCGGCCATAGCGGAACCCACGGGTCGAAGGACCCACATCGGAGGAACGAAAGCGAATGAACGTCTTGGGAAAGAACGAACGAAGCTGGAGAAAGGCGCCGAAGCGCGCAGTGTCGCCGATCATCGCGACGATTTTGCTCGTTGCGATCACGGTCGTACTCGCTGCCGTGCTGTACGTGCTGATTTCGGGCCTGACGCACGGGCCGGGAAACACGCCGATTGGGACAGCGTTCCAAGCGGGCGCGCCCATCTCGAGCACTTGCGCGGCTACCTTCACGGTCGCTGCCAACGGCTGCAAGGCGGCCGACGCGATCTACACGATGACCATTGAGTCGTCTAGTGTCACCTTTGGGAGCGTGCTGTTCGAAGTCAAGACGAGCTCTGGAGCTGTTTTCGCCCCGGTTGGCTCGGCTGCCTTCTCGATTATGCCAGTGAGCGGCGCCCCAGCAGCCTATTGGGCCGCCGGCGGCGGCGGTGCGGCCGCAATGCCCTCGAGTGGCTGGCCATCCGCGAACTTCGCGGCAGGCGTCACCAACTCGAACCCCCTGAACAACCTGTATACCATCGTGATTGACCTGGGGCAGGTCGGCTCGGTTTCCGGGCTGGGCTACACCTTCATTGCGATCGGAGCAGGCTCGTACCAGGGTACGACTTCGCCGGTTACCCTACCGTAAGGCCAGCTCGGTTCGAAGGACTAACCCTTTCCTCCCGGCCCGGCGAGACCCTTGGGTCCCGCCGAGCCCCACATTTTTCCGACCATCTTCTTCTCGCCGCGGGTCCGCACGGATGCGCACGCGAGTTCGGCTGCGACGATAACGCCTAAATAGACCCCCCCCACCTGATTACACCGGGGGCCAGGGGGGACTGTCCCCATGTCTCGATTCGAACCCATGACAGGAAACGGAAGCCGATGGCGCCGAGGCCCATCTTCGGTGCGGGGAGGAAGTGGCCGACGCCGAGGGGTCTCCGACGTGATTGCCACGATCCTGCTGTTGGCCCTCACGGTCACGCTTTTCGCCTCCATTTTCGCGTTCGTCACCGCGTTCCCGCAACCACCGCCTCAGAATAACAACCAATTCCAAGCGTCCCTCGCCTACACCGCGAACCTGACCTACGTTACTGGGATCCGGATCCTACATCTGGCGGGCCCAGCGGTCGCCGGGACCGGCCTTATCTATCTCAAATCGGCGACCCATCCGGCCGCCCCTGAGTTTCAAGTGACCTACACAGTCTCCTCGGGGCTCGCGGGATCGTCGCAGTGGAACTTGGGCCAGGTTTGGAACCTGACGTTCCCGGTGGCCCAACGCCCCCAGCTTCCCGACAATATCACCGTCTATGTTGTGGCCTCCTCTCAGCTTCTGTTCAGCGTGATCCTCCCGGGAACGACGGTCTTCGCCCCCGCGACCATCGTCTCGACGTCCATCTCTCCTGCGACTCCGACGAAGGCCCAGTCGTTCACGGTCTATGCGACGCTCGCAGGAGCCTACAACTTGAATTCGGTCTACGTCAATCTGGCGGGGGTCCCAGGCGGACCGAGCACTCCGCAGAAGATGACCCAGAACTCCCAGGGTCAGTGGACCTACCTCCTCTCGACCGGTGCGACGAGCAACGGAACGTTCTACGGCTTCGTCAACGCCACCGGGTTCAACGGCGGGCAAGCGACGGGCGCTGTCGTGATCCTGATTTCCAACGCGGGATCCTCGAACGGGCCTCTATCGGTGGCGGTCATCCCGATTCCGTCCCCGCCCAATCCTCTCAGCCCTGAATCCGTCCAAGCGGTTGTCACGTACACCGGGAGCCTCCTGAACGCGCCCCTCAACGTGACCTTCGCTGCGGTCAGTTCGGGATCCGCTTGGTCGGGATTCGCCCCCTCGGGGTTGACGATCAGCGGGCCGACGAGCGTGACAGCGGCGAGCAAGTCTCTCTGGACCGTCCCCGCCACCGCGTCCCCTACCGTGTTTTCCATCTACGCGAACGCGACCGTCACCGGCGTGGGCGCCGTCAGCGGCGTCATGACGTTCACGAGCCCCTCGTTCAACTTGGCGCCGGCGGGCGGCCTCGTCGGGAGCACGGTCACGGGGACGGGCACCGGGTACGCGCCGGGAACGGGCGTCACGATCGCCTTCGCCGGCAATGCCGTCACGCCGACGTCGTGCTCGGTCGGAACGCTTTCCGGCGCGACGGTCACGACCACCGGCGCAGGGGCCTTCACCTGCTCATTTAAAGTTCCCGGAACGGCCCCGGGAGGGGCGGACAACGCGATCGCCAGCGACGCCACTTCCGGACAGAACGACACCGCGGTCTACACGGTGACCGCCTGGACCATCTCCCCGCTCAACCCCACCAGTGGGTTGGTCGGCGTGAGCGTCACAGTGACCGGGACCGGCTTTGTAGCGTCATCGACGCTCACGCTCGCGTTCCAAGGGATCGCGATCACCCCCGTAAGCTGCAGTGTAGGGACGTTGGCTGGGTCGACGATCACCGCGACCGCGCCGGGCGCCTTCACTTGCATCTTCAAGATCCCGAACGGAGCGACTCCCGGGGCGGGCTCTCTGGTCGCCGCTGACACGGGAGGCCCCACGGCGACCGCGCCATTCACGGTGACCGCGTGGACCTTCACGTTGTCCCCAGCCACAGGGATTCACACCTCCGCGATTGCCGTTACGATGACCGGAGCCGGTTTCGCGGTCAGTTCAACGGTGGTTTTCTCGTACAATGGTGCCTCGATCACTCCGTCGGCGTGCAGTACCGGCACTCTCGCTGGGACCAACACTGTGACCACCACCGCGGGGGGTGCATTCGTCTGTACCTACACGATCGCCTCGGGGGGAACCGCGGGGACTTACCTGTTCACCGCCACGGATACGACGAGCGGCCAGACCCTCACGGCCGCCTTCGTCCGCACGTGAGAGAGCGGCTCTTTCCACCAAGAGGCTGATCAGCGGGGCTAGGGCCTCCGGAACGGGCTCCCCTCGCAGGCGACGACTTCTCGATCGCCGTATCACCCGGAATCAGCCTATTTGGGGGGCGACCCGGAGAGGGGCGCGCCGCACTTCCAGCACGACTTCTCTCCCGCGTACACGACGGCATTGCACTTCGGGCAGTTCAGCTCGGGCGCGCCGGCGGGGGGGGCGGGCGAGTCCGCGCTCCCCGGCGGTCCTTGGGAGGACGGCAGGGGACTTGCCTTGGAAGAAGGCGGGGCGGACGCCGTGGAGTCTCCTTGGGCGATGGGGGTCGGGGCGCGGTCCTGGGTCTCTTTGCGCCGCTTCTCCCGGTTCTTGAAGAGCATGTAGACGAGCAGGACGAAGTAGAACGGCGCTCCGAGGAAGAGGAAGTCCTGGAAGTACACCGTGAGGATCAGTTCGGAGTAGATCACCCAGAACCCGCCGACCGCCGGCCCCTCGATCCCGTTGTAGCTGGGGTCGCCGGCGAGGAGCTGGAAGAAGAGCTTGCCCGTGACCTTGTTCTTCGAGTAGATGCCCATCTGCCAGTCCCAGATCCCGTTCGTGCCGATCTTGTAGTGGAACGTCTCAGTGTACGGGGCGGTCTGGTTGGGAAGCGTCTGGTTGAAGGTCATGAACGGGTACGGCTGCGTGCAGAACGGGGAATTGTTTCCCGTGGCCCCCGGGCACGTGCTGATGTAGAGGTTCAGCCAGACCGGAGGCCAGTATCCGGGCGAGTTGTTCTGGGGGGTGATCTTCACGGTCCACGTGAAGTTCGTGCTGGCCGTCCCCGTATAGGGATGGACCCCCGCATCTTGCATGAGCGGATTGCCGGTGGTGTTCGCGAGGCCGGTGGCGGAGCTCGCGAGCCCGACCGGGGTCTGGATCTCTTGGGTGATCACCAGCGTGGAGATCGGGGCCACGGTGAGGACGATGACCAGCCCCGCGAGCGCGAGGAACCGGGGCCGCTTGAGGCCCACCCAGATCGGGAGCGCCAGGCCGAAGAGTAACAGGGCCGGGATCGCGACGATCACCTGGACATAGACGTAGGTGGCGAAGACGACCAGGACGGCCAACAGGATGAGGAGAATTCGGCCCACCGGGCTCTGGAGGAAACGCCTAATGCGGCCCTGAAGTTCCTTCGCCACGGGACGGGAGGGCAGGTCGGCCTCCCTTTATTAGGTGATGGCAACGAAGACGGACTCTACGCCTCCGACCGGCGTCTCGCTCGCTCTGATCGTGCTGGATGGGCTCGGGGACCGCCCCCACCCGGCCACCGGGAATCGAAGCCCGGTGGAGTCCGCCGCCACTCCGAACCTGGACCGATTGACCTCCCATGGACAGATCGGGGAGGTCATCGTGGTCGGTCCCGGCGTCGCTCCGGAATCGGATGCCGGCGTCTTCGCGCTGCTCGGCTACGACCCCATCCACGATTCTCCGGGGCGGGGTGTCCTCGAGGCACTGGGGGTGGAGATCCCCCTCGCTCCGGGGGATGTCGCCTTGCGATTGAACTTCGCGACCGTGGACGGCGACGGGACGGTCCTCGATTCTCGGGTCGGTCGCACGCTCGGCACGAGCGAGGCCACGGACCTCGCCCGGGGAGTGAGCGCGGCCGATCTCCTCGGACCCGAAGGAATCCGAGCGGAGGTCCGTGCGACCGTCGGGCATCGCGGGGTGTTGTGGCTCCATCCCGAATCGGGGGGGCCTCTTTCTTCGGAAGTGTCGAACGCCGACCCGTTCTACGAAAAAGTGGGCGGAATGGGCCAGGCTCGCCGGCCCGAAATCCCGAAGATCCTCGAGGTCAAGCCGACGGATGCTTCGCCCGAAGCCGCTCGGACCGCGCGCGCGCTCAATCTCTTCCTCGACCGTTCGCGGGTCGTCCTGGCGGGAGAGCGGGTCAACGCTCGCCGGGCGATGGGGGGAAAGAAGATCGCGAACGGGCTGCTCGTGCGGAACGCCGGGACCCTTCTCTCCTCACCCCCCCAATCCTTTGAAGCGAGGTATGGTGTCCGCGGGGCGGCGGTCACCGAGATGCCGGTGGAGCGCGGGATCGCGCGCGTGTTGGGGCTTGCGGACCACTATGTCGGCCCGATGGGAGCGAACCGGGATTCGGGATACCGGGAACGGGCCCGGATCACGAGCGACCTCCTCACGCGAACACCGTTCGTCTACGTGCACCTGAAAGGCCCGGACGAGCCGGGCCATGACGGGGACGCTCCGCTCAAGCAAGAGATCGTGGAGGCGATCGACCGTTCGTTCTTCGGTCCGTTCCTTCAGAGCATCGACCTCTCCGGTGCCCGCATCGCGGTGACGGCCGACCACGCGACCCCCTGCATTCTCAAGGGCCACTCGGATGACCCCGTTCCGTTCCTGCTGACGGGAGCAGGGGTGGCGGAGACGAGCTCCCCCGGGGTGCGAAAGTTCGGGGAAACCTCGGCGGCGCACGGGTCACTTGGGACCCGAACGGGAGCGGAGGTTCTTCGCCTCCTGTTCCACCCCCCCGCCACGACCCCATGATCGCGCGCGGGCTCATCGTGCCTCGTGGCCGAGGAGAGGAAGCGAGGAGGATACTCCTCGACGCGGAACTCCTGCGCTCCGACCTGCAGATCCAGGAGGAAGGCTCGTTCCTCGTCCTTCCGATCGTTGACGACCCCACGGGAGCGCTTCCGATTTGGGGAGAAGTGGTCCAGCACGACTTTCGAGAGATCGCCCGCAAAGGGCCGGCGCGCTATGCGGACCTGCTCTCCTGGCCGGACGCCGAAAAGGAGATCCTGCCGCGTTCGTTCGACGTGGTGGGGGACATCGTTCTCATACGTTTGCCGGCCGGCCTGGAACCTCGAAAGGAAGAGCTCGGCTCGGCGCTGCTCCAATTCGTTCCGGGTGCACGTATCGTGGGACTGGACCACGGAGTCCACGGACCAGAGCGTCGCCGTGAGGTGGAACGGATCGCCGGCACCGGATCCTGGCGCACGCGCCATAAGGAGAACGGAGTCGAGCTCGAGGTCGACGTCGAACACGCGTACTTCTCCCCGCGCTTGGCCCGGGAGCACGCCGCCGTCGCCGAGGAAGCCGCTTCGGGCGACACGGTCTACGACCTATGTTGCGGGGTCGGCCCGTTCTCCGTGGCGATCGCTCGCCTCGGTCGAGCGGCGAAGGTCGTCGCCGTCGACGCGAACCCGGTGGCGATCGCCCTGCTTCGGGAAACCCTGGCTCGGTATGGGTTCGGGGGACGGGTCGACGCACGGTTCGAGCGTCTCGAGGAGTTCCTACCGCATGCCGGGTCCGTCCAGCGCGTCGTCCTCAATCTCCCTCACGAAGGGATTAAGTATCTACCCTCGGTGGCGCGCACCGTCGCTCCCGGGGGACGGCTTTACTATTACGAAATCGTCCCCCGGACGGAGTTCGCAGGTAGGGGGATGGCGCTCGTGAATTCGCTCGCTCCGACCGTTCGGCTCCGGGTCGTCAGCAAGCGCGTGATCCACCCGTACTCACCGGTCTCCGACCTCGTGGGCTTCGTCCTCGAACGCTCGGGGGACTGAGCTTTCCATGGCACATTTCGTGAGCCTGGCGGACGTCTCGGAGTCCGACCTCGCGCTCGTCGGAGGAAAGGCGAGCAAGCTCGGCGAGCTCGTGCGCGAGGGGCTCCCGGTGCCACCGGGATTCGTCCTCACGACCGAGGCCTACGAAGCGTTCGTCGATCAGACGCGCTTGAAGACGGAGATCCCGGCCGCGCTCGAATCGATCCAGACGGACCAGCCGGATACGATCGAGGCGGCCTCTCGCCGGATCCGCCAGGCGTTCGAGACGGTCCCGTTCCCGCCCGCGCTCCAGAAGGAGCTCGAAGTGGCGTACGAGGCATTCGTGAAGCAGTTCGCGGTCCGCTTCTGCGCAGTCCGTTCCAGCGCGACCGCCGAGGACCTCGAAGGGGCTTCGTTCGCGGGTCTCCAGGATACCTACCTCAACGTCACGGGCACCGACCAGGTCGTGGCCGCCGTGCGAAAGTGCTGGGGCTCACTGTTCACGCCGCGCGTGCTCATCTACCGTCACCGCAAGGGATTCGACCAGCGGGTCGTGCGCCTCGCCGTCCTCATCCAGAAGATGGTCGACGCGAGCGTGAGCGGGATCCTCTTCACCCGGGACCCGAACACCGGCGAGAACCACATGATCGTGGAGGCTGGCTGGGGCCTCGGCGAGGCGATCGTCGGGGGCGAGGTCACCCCTGACCATTACGTCATCGACGGAGCCACGCTGAAGGTCATCCACAAGCAATTATCCGAGCAGCGGATTCGACTCATCCGCGCGGAAGGCGGAGGAAACCGACGTGAAGATGTTCCGGCGGCCGAACGAAAGGCGCAGAAGCTTCCCGACCATCGCCTCCATCAGCTCGTCTCGCTCGCCCGGCTCATCGAATCTCACTACCGCCGCCCGATGGACGTCGAGTGGTGCGGTGACGCCGATGCGCTCTACATTGTCCAGGCGAGGCCCGTGACGACGATCCCCACATCGACGGCCCCGGGAGCCGGCTCGGATTCCGCGGCCGGCGGAGCGCCGAAAGACGGCGGAGGGGAGGAGGGCCCAATCCTTCGCGGGTTCGGCGCCAGCCCCGGCATAGCGGCCGGCGTGGCGCGGATCCTTCACGGTCCCGCCGAAATGGAGAAACTGAAAGCCGGCGAGATCCTCGTCACCTCGATGACGACCCCCGACATGGTCCCCGCGATGTCCCGGGCTGCGGGCATCATCACCGACGAAGGAGGGATGACCTGTCATGCAGCGATCGTTTCGCGTGAGCTCGGGGTCCCGTGCATCGTCGGGACGCGAGAAGCGACCAAGATCATCGCCGACGGGAGCGAGGTCACCGTCGACGGGAAGACCGGGATGGTCTACCGGGGGATCGTGCAACGGGGAAAGGGCGGCGTCCCGGCGGGAGGTCCCTCTCCGGCCCCGATGTCCGGCCATTCGCACGAGGGGAGCCCTATCACGGCGACCAAGATCTACGTGAACGTCGGCGTCCCCGAGAAGGCCGAGGAGTACGCTCGGCTTCCGGTGTCGGGGGTCGGTCTCCTGCGCATCGAGTTCATTTTCACCGCCCATGTCCGCGAGCACCCCCTCGCCCTCCTCAAGAAGGGGAAGAAGGAGGAGCTCGTCCGACGTCTCACCGAGGGGATCGGAAAGGTCTGTCAGGCGTTCCACCCCCGACCGGTCATCATCCGGACCTCCGACTTCAAGACCAACGAGTACCGGGGAATGCCCGGGGGCGAGGAGTTCGAACCGGTCGAGGAGAACCCGATGATCGGCTGGCGCGGCTGCTCGCGCTACATCTCACCGGTGTTCAAGCCGGCGTTCCTCTGCGAGCTCGAGGCGATCCAGCGGGTCCGGACCGATATGGGCCTCAAGAACGCCATGGTCATGCTCCCGTTCGTCCGCAACACCTGGGAGCTCGAGGAGATCGCGGAGATGATGCGCGCCCAGGGGCTCCGCCGGTCGCGCGACTTCCAGCTGTACCTCATGGCCGAGGTCCCTTCGATCACGCTCCTTTCCCGGGAGTTCTCCAAGCACTGCGACGGTTTCTCGATCGGGTCGAACGACCTCACCCAGCTCGTCCTCGGCGCCGACCGCGACTCCGAGACCCTCGGGCGGATGGGGTACTTCGACGAGCGAGACCCCGCCGTGCAGCGCGCGATCCAGCTTCTGATCGAGGGGGCCCACGCTGAGGGGCGCACCGTTGGCATCTGCGGGCAGGGTCCGAGCGTGTACCCGGAGTTCGCCGAGTTCCTCGTGCGCGAAGGGATCGACTCGATCTCGCTCAACGCCGACACCGTGGTTTCCACGATACGGACGATCGCTTCGCTCGAGCAACGCATGAAGTTGCAGGGCATGCGCCATCGGGCGTAGGGAACATCAATCGGGCGCCGCGGGCCTCCCGGACGGGGGCTTGCGCGGCGGCCGCCATTGGGGCGCGAGGGCCGGCCCGGGAGAGGGAAATGCAAGTTCGGCCGACCGCGGGAGCTCGTACTCGACGAACGAGCGCGCCGATCGGAAACCAAGCGCCTCGAGCCGGTGCTCGAGCCTCGCCGAGTCGGCGAGCATCGAGTATCGAACGCCCGGTCCCGCGACCTCGTTCGTGAGCGCGAACCCGACGAGGTCCGACGCGGCTCCTCGGCCGCGGGCCGACGGGCGCGTGGCCACCGCGTGGATGCCGGCGGCGCTCCGGTGTCGGTAGAGCAGGGCCGCCGAGACCTCCTCACCGTCCAGCGAGGCGAGGAGGGGGACGAGCTGCTCGTGGGGGTTCGGATGGATCCAGGCGATGTCGAGGGCGGTCCGGAATTCCGGGCGCTCTCGCTCGGAGGTCCAGAACGAGGCGACCAGGTCGAGGTCCGAATGGGCCGCGACCCGAACGCGGACGGCGGAGTTCATCGGCGGAGGCGTGGGTCCCTGGAACAGCATCAGCACAAGCGGCGCCCCCTTCGCCTGGAACCCGAACCGGCGCAATCCCGCGTCGACGTGCGAGGGGACTGGGATGGGAACGCGGAAGGTGGGGCGCAAGGCCCGCTGGAAGTAGTGGTCGAGGGCGTGCTCGAAGAACGAGCTCTGCCGCTCCCGTCCCACCCCAAGCTCCTGGACGAAATTGAACCGGGGCACCGGGAGCTTCTCGTGCGTGACGAGCGTGGCCCCCGCGATCTCGAGGCCGAA
>Ga0209415_10001061_pt1 | contig 52403 bp, 49 predicted proteins | sample PeaSoiSIISIP2007_FD_187696 | JGI IMG/M metagenome (GOLD analysis project Ga0209415, IMG submission 187696) | Peat soil microbial communities from Weissenstadt, Germany - SII-SIP-2007 (SPAdes) (version 2) | ecosystem: Environmental > Terrestrial > Soil > Wetlands > Peat | place: Germany... | reverse complement strand
GCCGTTACTCCCCATAACATCCAGGCCTGCTTCCGCCACTGCGGCTATGCCCTTCGTTAACTACGAAAATGGTCTAGCCCCGATATCACGGCTACTGCGCAACAAGGTTCCTTTGTCGGAGTGCAGATGGCCGCCGCAGGTAATTCCCTAGAATTCTTGGACCCCCGCGCGGACGAGGTTTGGGAGTATAGCTTTCAACGCGGACGCCCACTTCAGCATTTTCACCTCAGTGCACTCGGAGAGCCCATGGTGGTGGTATCTAACAAGTAGAAAGAGCGGCCCAGCGTTCCAGGAGTCGGGACGGCGAATAGGCGCAACAATAAAGGACTCCATTGTTGTACGAATCCGCTGACGACAAGTGTAGCTCCCAGCAGATCCGGAATTGGATGCGAGAGAATTAATCTGGGGGCTCGCAATGAACATCTGTCTCGCGCCGGCCATGGCGCTCTCGGCAATCGGTGCATTCGCTGCCCAGAACGCGGACCAGCCAAGGTTTGAAGCAGCCTCGGTGAAGCGTACGGACCGATGCACCCTAAAAAATACCGTGGACCCCGGTATGATCGCACTTAATGGCGACCCCCTCAAAGTGGTTCTTATGGAAGCTTTCGACGTGAAGATGGATCAGATCATTGGACCTTCGTGGCTGGATGCTGATTGCTTCGCGATCAATGCCAAGATTCCGGTGGGCGCGACCAAAGATCAAGTCCCGGCGATGCTTCAGGCGCTGCTGGCTGAGAGGTTCAAGCTTGCCATCCACAAGGAAAGTCGCCCGCGCCCGGGATATGCCTTGGTTGTGGACAAGAACGGCCCGAAAGTGAAAGCTACCGACCCCAATGCCGCGGGTCCTCCCGCCGGCCAGGTCACGTTCGGCTCCACGCTTCAATCGAAAGGGATCAAAGGGTCCATGACCATGGCCACGCTTGCCCGCCTTCTTTCCCTCAGGGTAGAGGGCCCGGTGGAGGATCTTACCGGGCTCAAAGGAAGATTCGACGTCGACATCTCCTGGGCGCTGGATCCGTCCTTCGAACGGCCGGACGCGTTTGCTATAGCGAGCGCAGAAGCACACCCAAATGCCGACGTTCGCCCTGCTCCTACGGCCGACCTCTTTACCTCCGTCCGGGAATCGCTGGGATTGAGGCTGGAGGCGCGCAAGGAGCAGGTAGAAGTGGTTGTGATCGACTCCATCGAGCGGGTTCCCACTGAGAACTGATATGGAGCGTCGAGTCAACCCCACACTCTGCGGGCGACATTCACCACCAGTTCCAGCTTGCGCCATTGCTGGTCTTCGGTCAGCAGATTGCCTTCGAGCACGCTCGCGAATCCGCACTGCGGGCTGAGCGCGAGCTGGTCCAAGGGCACGTACTTGCTGGCCTCCTCAATGCGGCGCAGCAACTGATCCTCGGTCTCCATCTCCGGCAGCTTCGTGCTTACCAGCCCCAACACGATGGTCTTGCCGGGAGGCACGAAGCGCAGCGGCTCAAACGTACCTGCGCGCTCGGACTCATATTCCAGCAGAAACGCATCCACATTGAGCAGGTTAAACAGCTTCTCGGCGATCGGATCGTAGCCGCCCTCGGCATACCACTGGCTGCGGTTGTTGCCGCGGCACAAGTGAATGGCCACCACCGCGTTGCTACCGCCGACACCGCGAGCCCCTTCAATGCAGGTGTTGTCCACGCGGATCGCTTCATCGAGAGCCTGCTCCGGATCGACGCCCATTTGCTCCTCGATGTAGCGCCGCCACTTGGGATCGATGTAGTAGCTGTAGCGCGGCGCGTCGATTTGGATGTAGGCGATGCCCTCGCTCGCCAAGGCCTGGATCTCGGCCTTGAAGATAGGCACGATGTCCCACAGGAATTCCGAGTAGCTGCCGTAGGCCCGATCGCTGAGCCCCCTCTTGTACGCAATCGCCGGGAACTGGTTAGGCGTGGGCAGAGTCATCTTGATATCGCCGGGACTGTGCTGCTTGAGGAAGGCGACCTCATGCCCGGTGAGCCGCTTCTTCTGGCGGATCTTGTTGACCACCACTCCGGGCAGCCGGACCGTGTGGGCCGTCGCGCCCGCGCCTTCTTTCTTCCAGTCGCCCGCTTTCTTCCAGTCGCGCGCGATGGCTTCGGCGTTGTCGAAACCCTCGACGGAATCGGTGAAGTCGCTCATGAACCCGCCTCGACGAAACTCGCCGTCGGTGAAGATCTGGAACCCAAGATCCTTCTGGCGCTGGAGCACGCGCTGGATATGACGGTCTTCAACTTCCGTCAGTTGTTCCGGAGTGGTGGAGGGGTTCTTGCGCGCCTCCACCAGCTCGGGCGGGCGCAGGAGACTGCCGACTTGGTCGGCGCGGTATTTGAAGCTCATCGTGAATGAATGTCCCATGCTATCACCTGCGTCAATGTGATCACCGCATCAATCCGCCTTTCACCAGCCGCCTTTCACCGGCGTCCGTCCGCCGCTTGCCGATATGAGCTGGGTAGCGGCGCCACGCCGGGGTACGATCCATTGCGAAAGGAAGTTTTATGGAACGCACCCTCTCTCAAAACACTCTCCCTCAAAAAGCGTACAAAGGTCTGGGCATGGAGGGCCTTACTGCGAAATGGTACGCCTCACTGACCCGCAAATCGATGGAGGACTTCAAGGACCTTGCGAGGCGCGTCGCTCAGAACCTACCGCCCACTGCCCGGGTGCTCGAAGTTGCACCCGGCCCAGGTTACTTCGCCATCGAGCTAGCGAAGCTTGGTGGCGGCCATCGAATCACAGGGCTCGACATCAGCCGCACCTTCGTCGAGATCGCCCGGCGGAACGCTTGGGAGGCCGGAGTCGCGGTCGATTTTCAGCAAGGCAACGCGGCCGCTATGCCGTTTTCACGCTACTCCTTCGACTTCATCCTTTGCCGCGCGGCCTTCAAGAATTTTGCGCAGCCATTGCGCGCCCTCCAAGAAATGCACCGCGTTCTGGACTTCGGCGGGCGAGCGATGATCATCGATCTCCGCGGCGACGCCTCCATGGAATCGATCGACCGCGCCATAAGCGACATGCGCGTGGGAGCCGTCAACGCCCTGATGACCAAGCTTACCTTCCGGTTCATGCTGCTGAAGCGGGCTTATACCAGGCGTCAGTTTGAGCAGTTCCTGGACCAGATCAAATTCGGACCCGTCGCAATTCAGGAGGATCACATCGGCCTGGAGCTGATGCTCCATAAGAGCGAACAGAAGCAGTGATCCTATTCCTTCCGGATCATCGTCCCGCGGCAGTTTTTCGCACCGCACCGGCAGGGAGATGCATCCACGTCTTTCGAGAAATTGTAGTTGACCGTGAGCTCTTCGCCGGCCTTGATCGTGCGCAGGCTCATATACAAAATGTGGCCCTTCATGACGCGCGTGATAAGGTTGGGCTCGCAGCTATGGTTGATGATCTCCGCGCCGCTGCCTCCGATGGACCCGTCCAGAGTCCAATAGCGGTCGAGCCCAAACAGATAGGTATATTTGCCCCAGTCGCGCTTGTTGGCTTCCCGGTTGCTGATGCGCTCGCCGGTATACTCGATCACTTTCCGATTGGCGGGAATACGCTGGCCCGCGTACACCCCGAAGCGATGGATCGCGGACGGCTTGATCACCAGCGGGAAGCATGCGAAACGAGGATCGATGCGAGGAGATTTGACGAGCTTTCCCATATACGCGTTTTTCGTATTGTAGCGGACTGACATAGAATGGATACGGTTCATTCATGCCATCCGCCGCATCACCCCGGAAGATCGACATCTCCGAGATTATCGACTCGCGTAGGCTCAGCTCATTTCAGATCGGCCTGTTCATCCTCTGTGGTGTTTGCCTGATGCTCGACGGCTTCGACGTGCAGGCCATGGGCTACGCCGGCCCGGCTCTGAAGCCGGAATGGCACATCTCCGATCCAGCCTTCGGACGCTTGCTCAGCGCCGCGCTGAAGGGTGTGCTGGTCGGGTCCATTCTGCTCAGCATGCTGGCCGATAAGATCGGCCGCCGCCCCATTCTCATCGGCTCATGCCTGTTCTTCTCGCTCACCACCATCGCGACGGCGCGGGCTGCGAATCTCGATCAGCTTTTGATCATCCGCTTCATTGCCGGCATTGGCTTAGGCGCAATCATGCCCAACTCCATGGCGCTGGTCAGCGAGTACACGCCAAAACGCCTGCGAGTTGTGACCATGATGATCGTCTCCAATGGATTCACTTTGGGCGCGGCTCTGGGAGGCTTTCTCGCCAGTTGGATGATTCCGCATTTCGGCTGGCGGTCCATTTTCTATTTCGGCGGAGCGCTGCCTCTGCTGGGCGGTGTGGTCATGATATTCATGCTTCCTGAGTCGCTCCAGTTTCTGGTGCTTAAAGGAAAACGGCCGGAAAAAATCGCTGCCTGGCTGAAGCGCATCGATCCCGAGGCGGTCGCTATTCAGCCAGTCGAGTTCGTTGTTCCCGAGCAGAGCAAGCCCGGATTCAGCTTCTGGAAACTGTTCCACGACGGCCGCGCCACCGGGACGCTTCTGATCTGGCTGGCCTACTTCATGAACCTGCTCAATCTATATTTCCTGCAAGGCTGGCTGCCGACAATCGCGAAGACCGCCGGGTTTTCCACCTCTACCGCAGTGTTGATCGGCACCATGAACCAGGTGGGCGGCTTCATAGGAGCGCTGGTGTTGGGATGGTTCGTGCGGCGATCCGGATTCGCTCCGGTGCTGGCCACGTGTTTTGCGGTCGCCTCGGTGAGCATCATGCTGATCGGGCACCCGGGCATGCCCGAGTCGCTGCTCTTCGCGATGGTCTTCATCTCCGGCTTCGGCGTTACGGGAGGGCAAGCCGGCGTGAACGCCTTAACCGGAACCTACTATCCCACCGATCTGCGCTCTACCGGTCTCGGCGCGGGGCTCGGCGTGGGACGCATTGGCTCCATCGTGGGGCCGGAGCTGGCAGGCGACCTGCTCGGCCGGCACTGGTCGACGCAGCAGTTGTTCTACGCGGCGGCGGTGCCCGCGCTGATCGCTTCCGGAGTGATGATCGCGATGCGCTGGGTGCTTCAGCCGAGCGATCGGGGGTCTGTCGAAAGCTCGGCGCCGGACCTGCGCGCGGACACAGCTGTTACCTAGTGTTGTGACGGGTTGGGTTTAAGTGAGTGTCCTTGAATTGCGTTGGATACTTTAGCCCGTAGCCGAGCAGCCGATCAAAGCCAATATGAGAGATCCAAATGAGGGAGATCAGAAGCGCCGTGCGGTGATCCGTCACCATCGAGTATGCCGCCAGCAACAGCGGACCGGCGTAAGTGTGGATCGCGTTGTAAGCGATCGACCCGGCGCCAGCGTCGATCAGATAACCGTCCATTGAAAGATCAGGCGCGAGAAACAGGAGCGCGAACAGCAGCCAACTTCCGCGGGACCACGAATAGGCGTAAACGGCGGCCGCGAGAACCACGGCGCCCTCGAGACGCAGGAGAGCGAGAGGAGTCATGTCTGCTCATTCGACCCGGGGAGTGATCCTCGGATTCGGGACCTCAGTGGCCCTCGGCCTCTAAGAACCGCTCCACTTCGATCGCCGCCATGCAACCCGCGCCCGCTGCTGTGATGGCTTGGCGATACGTGCGATCCTGCACGTCGCCGGCGTGGAACACGCCTTTGATATTGGTCCGCGCGCCGCCCTTGGAGATGATGTAGCCGTCCGGATCGAGGTCGATCTGCCCCACGAATGGCTTGGTGTTGGGAATGTGGCCGATCGCCAGAAAGAAACCGCTGATCTCCTGATCCCACACGCGGCCCGTCGAAACGTCGCGCAGCTTGACCCCGGTCACTGAGTTCTTGCTGACATCGTAGATGTCTTCGACTACGGTGTTTGGCAGGAATTTGATCTTGGGATTGGCCTTCGCCCGGTCCAGCATGATCTTGGAAGCCCGGAAGTTTTCGCTGCGATGCACCAGATTTATCTCCGCCCCGAAGCGCGTGAGGAAATTCGCTTCCTCCATGGCCGAGTCGCCGCCGCCGACCACCATGATCTTGCCGCCCTTGTGAAACGCGCCGTCGCAGGTGGCGCAGGAGCTGACGCCGTGCCCGATCAGCTTCTGTTCATTGGGCAGCCCCAGCCAGCGCGCCGAAGCTCCAGTGGCGATAATTAGCGTGCGGGCTTCTTCCCATGTGCCGTCGATATTGACGCGGAAGGGGCGCTTCGAAAGGTCGGCTTCCTGAACGGTGCCCCACATGTACTCCGCGCCGAACCGCTCCGCCTGCTTCTTCATGTTCTCGACCAGGTCGGGGCCGAAGATGCCTTCGGGGAAGCCCGGAAAGTTCTCGACCTCGGTCGTAACAGAGAGCTGCCCGCCGGGTTCGTGGCCGATCACGATTAGCGGGTTCAGCCCAGCGCGGGCCGTATAGACCGCCGCCGTGTTGCCGGCGCAGCCCGAGCCCAGAATGATTACGTTTCGCACGATTTTTATGTTAACAGGGAACCTGCTAATTTGATGAACATCCCGCAATACCCGTCGCAGCCGCCGCGTTACCTGGATTTTGGCGGCAGCGGGATTTCGATGAAGTCATAGCTTCCCGCTGTTGCCGCATCGACTTTGGCCGCTATCGCCGCTTCGTGCTCCCGCACCAGCGGCCAGATGTTGGACCCGAGCACGATCAAGGCGAGTTTCCGGCCTGTCAGGTTCTGCTGATACCTGATGTTTTGGTCGGACGTAACCATCACGTCGAACCCTGCCGCTTCCGCCGCATCGGGAAGGTCGCCGTTTTCAAGCTGTGGATGCCACTGCATCTCGACGAAAGTGCGCACCTCGTGTTTGGAGAGGAAATGCCGCATGCCGACCGGGACGTTCTTATCAAAGACGATGTGCAATGCGGTGACTCTTAGCGTAAGCCAGAATCGCTTCGATCCGATCCGGCGGAACTTCAAACTGTTCCGCGATTTCGGCGACGCTCAAGCCATAATTGAAGTTATCGACGATCGCGTCGGCCGGCATCCGCGTGCCGCGCAGCACGGGAGCGCCGCTTTGCACTCCCAGCTTGACTTCGACGAGCGGGCATTCGGACCAGTCGACTTTTTCATTCGCAGCCATCGCGCCCTCCTGGCCACCATGATTCCATGTTTTCGATGAGAAGCGTAGCGATTCTCCAACCTAAGTCCTCTCGCACGGTCCCGCTACCCAAAGATGGCCAACGGACCGTTGTAGAATTTGGCAATGCGTCCGCCAGTCAAGAAGAGGAAGCGAGGTCCCAAACCTCTCATCTTGAGCCACTTGCGCGGAATCAAGCGCGCGCTACTCGAGGGCGAGAAGCGCCCAGCGTTCTTGGGGTTTCTGAGACAAAACGACGACTGCATTAATGCAGGTAAGGCATCCGATCTTCCACGAAGGTTAGATCAACATCTTAGTGACAGGCATGCTGAGAGCTGGGACGAAATGACGATGTTTTTTCTCAGCGATTCGGCGGACATCGCGGAGCTTGAGGGCCTAATCGTTGCTTCGGCCAATCCTCCGGGCAACAAACAACGGCCGCAAGTTGGGACGGACAAGTGGAAGGAGCTCCGGCAATTTCTCAAGCAAGACGCGATGAGCCAAATCGACCAACTAGTTTATCCACGCAAGAAGGAGCCCGTTAACGACGTACTCTCGGGTCGCATCACGCCGAAGAAGTTAAAAAGTATCAAACAGGCTAAACTGGCAAGCGTCCTCGGGATTAATCAAGGTAGGGTCAGTCAGCTGGTGAATGCCGAGCCGAACCACTACTCGGCGCTTCGAAAATACATCCAGGAGGCGGGGCGTCGCGACAGCGTACTCCTCCTACTTCAGAAAGAGAAAGTGGATTGAATATGGCGCGCGGCTGCCGTTACGACAGCAGCTTATTCGCCGCGAATGCGCACACGTACGCTAGCCCGGTCATGTAGGCGAACTGCACCGCCGGCCATTTCCAGCCGCCGGTTTCGCGGCGCACAACCGCCACCGTGGACATGCATTGCAGCGCGAAGGCGAAGAACACCAGCAGGGCGAACGCGCCGCCGGGAGTGAGATCGTGGTGAATCGCCTGTTGCAGGGTTGTGGAATGTTCGCCATCCTCGCCCTCGACGCCGTAGATGGTTCCCAGAGTGCTCACGATGGTTTCCCGCGCCGCCAACGACGTAATCAACCCGATCCCGATCTTCCAATTGAAGCCTAGCGGACGGATCGCCGGCTCAATGGCGTGGCCGATTTTGCCGGCGTAGCTCCCGCCGATGTCGCCGTGCGAGGGAGGCAAATATGTCAACCCCCAGATACAGATCGCGACCCCCAGGATCACCGTGCCCGCCCGCTTTAGAAACACCTTGGAGCGATCCAGCAGCCGCAGAGCCAGCGAGGTTACGGTGGGCACGCGGTAGGGAGGCATCTCCAAAATGAAGGACGAACGGGAGCTTTTGAGAATGGTGGATTTCAGCAGGCGCGCCGTTCCCAGTGCGGCCACGAACCCCAGGACGTACAAACCCAGCATCGCCGCCGCTTGGGTATGCAGAGCCCAGCCAACCAACGGCCGGTCCGGAATGAAGGCCAAAATCACCAGCGTGTACACCGGCAGCCGCGCCGAGCAGGTCATGAACGGTGCGATCAGAATCGTGGCAATGCGATCGCGCTTACTTTCTATGGTGCGTGTCGCCATGATCGCCGGAACCGCGCAGGCGTAGGCGGAAAGGAGAGGGATGAAGCTCTTGCCTTGCAGTCCGAACCATCCCATGGTGCGGTCCGTGATAAGCGCCGCGCGCGCCAGGTACCCGGAGTCCTCAAGAAAGCCGATAAACAAAGACAGCAGCAAAATCTGCGGGAGAAATCCCACCACATTGCCCACGCCGTTCCAGATGCCTTGCACGATCAGCGAACGCAAGGTCGCGTTGGAGATGAAGCTGCCGATCCAGTTACCGGATCGGTCGATCGCCGGCTGCACCAAATCCATCAGAGGCTTGCCTGCGGAAAAGATGAGCTGGAACACCGCCACGATCACCGCCGCGAACACCAGAGGACCAACTACCGGATGCAAGAAAATCCGATCCAGACGCCGGGTCCACAACGGCGGTGCGGGCGCGGAATACTTGGAGTTGTTCCCCACCTTCGCCGCCCAGGCCCGGCACTGGGGGATGTTCTGGATCACCGGCAGTTCCACGCGAGGAGGCTTGTGCGGGGTCGCCGTCGCGCCGTCCAGAAATTGAAACACCTTGTCGAGGCCGGTTCCCTTGGACGCGCTCACCAGCGCCACCGGCGTCCCGAGCTGTTCGGCCAGCTCCAACGCATCGGCTCCGCCGCCGCGCCGCGCCAGATCGTCGGCCATGTTCAGGATCACCAGCGTGGGCAGCCCCAGGCTCAGCACCGGCGCGGCCAGCACCAGATGCCGGCTTAGATTGGTCGAATCCAGAATCAGCAGGATCGCTTCCGGTCTCGGCAGATCCTTCATCTTGCCCAGCAGCACGTCGTGCGTGACGCGCTCGTCTTCGGTGCGCGGAGTCAGGCTGTAGACGCCCGGCAGATCCACGACAAAAACTTCCCTGCCTGGATCGAGCTTCACCCTCCCCATCCGGTGCTCCACCGTGACGCCGGGAAAATTCGCCACCTTCTGCCGCAGGCCGGTGAGCCGGTTGAACAAGGTCGACTTCCCGGAATTGGGCGGACCGATGATCGCCACGATGCGCTGCTTTACAAAGGGCGGCGCGGCGACAAGCGTGGTCCCCGCTGAACAATTGTGGCAGTCGCTCATACTTCCTTTCAGTGCTCCGGTCCCGGGTTTGAACGAAGGATCATTCTGATGGCGGTCTCGCGCCGCAGTGCCACCTCCGACCCATCTACTCGAAACACCCTCGGATCGCCGCCTGGAGCCGCATGCGCCGGAGTGATCGTGTGCCCCGGCAAAAATCCCATTTCCATCAGCCTCCGCGCATCCTCTTCCGGCAGATCGATGCGCTCCAGAATCCCGTGCTCTCCGCGCTTCAACTCGGTCAGGTTCCGGGCCGTATGGGCCGTTTCGCGGTGGAGGTTCTTTTTGACACCGGATTGCATATTGAACCGAATCAGAAACCGGAAAGCTGTGATCTCAAGTTTTTGGGTGGTCATGGCTGCGCCATCCATTTGCATCTGGACACCCAAACCAGCCGTTTCCCGTAACATCAATTCTTAGCATACACTATCTCGGACCGAACTGATCTTATTTCCAGGGAAGCTGCGTCAACGCACCCTAAACGGCGAAACTTGGATCGCGATTTGCCCCAACCGACCATAATGGAATCAGCAATGCTCCTCACGGTTCCACCCGCCCTCGAAGCCATCCTCCGGGATCTGGATGCCGCCGGATTCCGCGCCCTGCTGGTGGGCGGAGCCGTCCGCGACGCGCTGGTCGGCCTGGAACAAAAGGACTTCGATGTCGAAGTCTATGGGACCTCCTATGATCGGCTAGCCGATTTTCTATCCAGCTATGGCCGCGTTGACCTGGTGGGCAAAAGCTTCGGAGTGGTGAAGCTTTCCAGCCCCGGCTTCTCAAGCATCGACTTTTCCATTCCACGGCGCGAAAGCAAAACCGGCCCGCACCATCGCGGCTTCCTCGCCACCTTCGACGAATCGATCACCCCTCAAGAAGCGGCGTCTCGACGAGACTTTACGATAAACGCCATCGCCTTTGATCTCGTGCGCGGAGAAGTTCTGGATTTTTTTGGGGGCCGCGAAGATCTGAAAAATCATGTCTTGCGCGCCACCAGCGCCGCATTCAGCGAAGATCCTTTGCGCGTGCTGCGAGGGATGCAGTTTGCCTGCCGCTTCAATCTGGATGTGGAGCCCGCGACAGCCGAGATGTGCCGGGCCATTGTTGGCGAGTACGGAACGCTGGCGCGGGAACGCATCGCGGAAGAGTTCATGAAATGGACCGGCAGCCTCCGGCCGGGAAAGATTCTGCAATACCTGACCGAGACGGGCTGGATCGTCCACTTCCCGGAGATCGGCGCGCTCGCGGGCGTTCCTCAGGACCCATCGTGGCATCCCGAAGGCGACGTCGGCACGCACACCATGCTTGTTGTCGACGCGGCGGCCCGCGTCGCCAAGCGCGAAAATCTACAGGGCGACGATCGCGCCGTGCTGTTGTTTTCCGCGTTGTGCCACGATTTCGCGAAGCCCGCAACCACTCAACTTCGCGACCGGGACGGAAGGATGCGCTGGACTTCGTGGGGACATGAAACCGCGGGCGGCCCCATGGCTCGCGCCTTTCTGGAGCGCATCGGAATCAAAAGCGCGATCGTGGATCAGGTGATCCCCATCGTCGAACATCACCTGGTGCATTCGAGCGTGGGCCGCGATCCCACGCCGCGTGCTGTGCGCCGCCTGGCCATGCGCCTGGCTCCCGCCAGCATCGCGCAATTGCTGCGGGTGATCGAGGCGGACCATTCGGGCCGTCCTCCCTTGCCTCCCGGCCTTCCGCCAGGCGCGATCCGTATCCGCGACATGGCCATCGAGCAAGCGGTGGAACATGAGCCGCAACCGCCGTTCATCCTCGGCCGGCATGTCTTGCCGTATTTCGATAACCGCCCCGGCAAGCACATCGGCGAGGTCACCGCGGCCGCGCTCGAGGCCCAGGCAGATGGCGCGTTCTCGACACAGGAAGAAGCTCTCGAATGGCTGGAGCGGTATATTAAGCAACATATTCAGACAACATGACGGATCGCCAACGCCTCGACTCTTTCATCGCCAGATACAACCCGGAAGTGGCGGCCATGGCGCGAAAAGCGTTCAGGTGGATGCGCCGGAAGTATCCGCACGCCACCGTGCTGGTCTATGACAACTACAACGCCCTTGCGATCGGCTTCGCCCCGACCGAAAGAGCTTCCGACGCGGTGTTTTCCATCGCCCTATACCCCCGCTGGGTCAGTCTCTTTTTCCTTCAAGGCGCTTCGCTGCTTGATCCGAAGGGGCGCTTGAAGGGCTCCGGCAAGCAGGCCCGGCATCTTATCGTCGAACGGATTGAAGTTCTGGAGGAGCCCGCTATTCTGGCTCTTATGGATGCTGCCGCGGGCGATCTCGACGCTGGGTCGGGAAAGATCGTGATCAAGTCTGTGTCCGCGAAACAACGTCCGCGCCGCCCGCCGCTAACCGTCAAGAAGCCCGTCAAAAAGCGATAGCTGCGGATCCTTCGGCCACAACTCCGGCTCGTTCGGTTTCGCCATCTGGTCGAAGCCGTAGCGGCGGCGGATGCGCGCGATGCGCTCGGCGATCCGCTCCGGATAATCGCCGCGCAGATACGCCGACCGCTCGAAGCGCTCCCGGTAGCGCCGGACCAAAGAAGGAAATTTTTCCTCGAGAAACGGAAGAAACACCTGCCGCGCGCATGGTTTCAGAAAGAGGACGTTGCCGCCATATCCTTGCGCCCCAGCTGTTCGCGCCGCCCGAGCCACTGCGTCCAGGCTTGCGTCGCTGTCGGTGAGCAAAGGAAGAACGGGTGAGCTGTGTACGATCGCGCGAATCCCGTGACTCGCGAGCTTCCTCACTGCCGCGATTCGCAGGTCCGGACGCGGCGCCATCGGTTCCAGAGCCCGCGCCAGTTCAGCGTCCATCGTCGTGACGGTCATCGAGACCGTCACGAAATGCCGCCGGGCGATTTCTTGCAGGACATCAATGTCCCGAGTCACCAGTTGCGACTTGGTCGTGATCCACAGTCGGTAGCCGGAGGTCCTCGCGAACGCTTCGAGAATCGCACGCGTCACCCGGTATCGCCGCTCCGCCGGTTGATAAGGATCGGTGGCCGAACCTATGGCAAGCGATTCGCCGGGCTTCAGCCGTCGCAGTTCCTTCTGAAACGCATCTGGATCGAATTGTTTGATGAAGATGCGGCGCTCGAAGTCCAGCGGATCGCGTAATTCCATGAATTCATGGGCATAGCGGGCGTAGCAATATTTGCAGCCGAACTCGCAGCCGCGGTATGGATTGATGGTCCAGCGAAAGGGGACGCGGTCGCTGTCGCATTTGGTAAGGAAGCTTCGCGCCGGCAGGTCGAAATAATCCACCCGGCTCTTAGCGTCCAAACGCGGGCTTTCGGCAGCCAGTTTAGCGATGCCGACCAAAGTCGCCACGCTCAATATTCTCCTTTTCTTCGCCTCATGTCAAGAGAACCGATTCAAGGCCAAATTTCGAGGTACGTTGTAAACAGCCTCTTGGACTGGTACGTCCTAGAAGTCGAAATGAGTTGTATTCCCTCCAGGCGCGATTTTCTTCGGGTTGCGGCGGCACTCGGCCCGGCAATGGCTCCGGCGTTGATTCCAGCCAAACGCCTCATGGCGTGGCAGGACGCGCCGCCGGAGGCGAAATATTCCTCCGATGTGAACGTGGTCAACGTTCTGGCCAGCGTCCACGATAAGGACGGCAAAGTTGTATCCAACCTCGATAAGGACGACTTCAGTATTGAAGAGGATGGCCGTCCGCAGATGATTCGCTACTTCGCCCGCCAATCCGACCTGCCTCTGACGCTGGGGCTTCTGGTGGACACCAGCGGCAGCGAGAGCCGCAATATCGAGGCCGAACGCCGCGCCAGCTACAAGTTTTTCGATCAGGTGATGCGCGAGGACAAAGACAAGGCGTTCCTGATTCACTTCGACCGCGAGGTGGAATTGTTGCAGGATCTTACAGCTTCGAAGACCCAGCTCGACAAGGGTCTGGACGGGCTCTCCGGCGATCAATTGAACCGGCGCGATTCCGGCGGCGGCCAGGGACAAGGCCGCGGTGGCGGCACGATGCTTTACGACGCGGTTTTGCTGGCTTCCGATGAATTGATGAAGAATCAGCAAGGCCGCAAGGCCGAGATTCTTTTTTCCGATGGTGAGGACAACGGCAGCAAGGTGACCCTTTCAAGGGCCATCGAAAGCGCGCAGCGCGCCGATACGCTGGTGTACTCAGTCCGCTTTTACGACCGGAACGCCGGCGCGCCCGTCAGCCCCGGCTTCGGGGGAGGTAGGCGCCGCGGCGGAGGTTTCCCGGGCGGCGGGGGCAACGGCTATCCGGGCGGATATCCGAATGCAGGCCGCGTCGATGGAAAAAAAGTTCTGCAACAGATTTCGGAAGAAACCGGCGGAGAATATTTCGAGGTTTCCGGCAGCATGACGCTGGATAAGATTTATTCCCGGATTCAGGACGAGCTGCGCAACCAATACAGTCTCGGCTACACCTCCGATCAAACCGGCGCCGGATATCGCAAGATCAAGGTTGTCGCCAAGGGAAAAAATCTCACCGTACAAGCCCGCGAGGGCTACTATGCGCGGTGAAGCCTGCGGCGAGCGGCGACGCCGAGCAGTCCGATCAATCCGGTTCCGAGTAGAACCGGGGAGCCTGGCTCCGAGGTGCTCGTACCGTCGATGTCAAAGGCGCCGGTAGGTCCGACGCCGTTATAGACCCAGGTTGAACCTCCGTTGGTCGAGTAAAGATCCAGGCTCGCTGCCCCTTGGTTGTTGTAGTTCCACGCGTTCTCGCTGTCATCGGACAGGCTTAACGGGCCAAGAATCATGAAGTACTGCTGCCCGCCAGTTAGGCTCACCCCCGTGATGCCGGAGACGGCAACCAAGGCGCAGCAGGTTCCGAAGCTTGCGCTTGTCGAAAGGCTCCAGTACGCGTCGGCCACCTCAGTGCCGGGAAGCCCGGCGTCATCGCTCCAGATGGAGGCGTAGAAGGTGTCCGGAGCCTCTACGTTGCCCACGGCGAGATCGATCTGGGTCACCGAGAACGTCCCGCTTCCGGCGGAGGTGAACAGTTCCGCAGTGGTAACGGAGTTGCCGATGTTGGACCCCGAGCCTGCAGCAGCCGATCCACTCCCGGAAACGTACACGTCGCCAGGCGGTCCCAAGTCGCTGAACAAAACGCTGCCCGCGATCACCGGCGAACTGCACACACCCAGGGCGAATAACGGCCAAAATGGCACCCTCATTTTTCGAAACCCCCCTCCAATATCGGAACTATATCGCGTTCACTATAACACGCGAGAGAGCAGGTTACGCCACGGGCACCGGCGCAATGACGATCGGTGTCGTCGTCGGCGCGGGCGAGCCCGCTTCCGGCTCGACCGACACCGCAACGGCGTAGAGTGAATCGAACGGCCCCGGCAAAAGATTGATCGCCGAGCCTTGGGCATTCGCCTGGAACAAACCCGCGGGACGGGGAACGCTGGTCGCTGTTGGGATCACCCACATTTCGTAGGTGCGTCCGGCCGGCAGCGCGGGCAGATTGGACGCGATCAGCAGGACTCCCAGCTTGGAGTGGACAAAAATGTTTCCGCGAGGAGGCTGCGGCAGGCCTTCGCCAAAATTCACCCGTTTTGTTTCGGGTTGGTTCAGGATCTGGAAAGCCTGGATAAGCCGGTCGCGCTCCGCGCCCACCTGGATCGCTTCGCGGCGGGCATCCGCTAATTCGTTTTCGCGACGCCGCTCCTGAACGCTGAGCCACAGCGTCACCACCAACATCAAGGCCGCGGCGAAAGCGCCCAGCCATCCCCAGCCAGGGCGCTCGACTCCGAATCCCGCGAGCACCCTGCGGCGTAACCGCGCGGCCGGAGCTGTCTGTGGAACCGACGCCAGGATCACTGCGTTCACCGCAAGAGCGTCCTTCAAGCGCTTCTGGCAAGTCTCGCAGCCACGCGCCAGATGCGCCTCCACCTCGCTCTTCTCTTCGCCCTCCAGCAGCGCCAGAGAGTAGAGCTCGAACACGTCTTGCAAGTCCTCGCAGGTCATGCGGCCTTTCTCATGCGGCCCCCGTCAAGCAACGACGGCCTCCGAAAGTTGCTCCCTGAGCACTTTAAGCGCGGTCCGCACCCAGGTCTTCACGGTTCCCAGCGGCTGCTTCAGCCGGACCGCCATCTCGGTTTGCGAGAGGCCTTCATAGTAGGCCAGCTCGATCACTTCCTTTTGCGCCGGGGTGAGTTTGGTGAAAGCGTGCTTGAGGCGGCGCGCCCGGTCGATGGTCAACGCCCGGTCCTCGAAATTGGAAAACAGAGCCGGATTCTCGATGCGGTCCAATTCCAAAGCGCCCGCGGCCATGCGCCCCTCCACTGAGCGCAGGTGGTCGATGGCGCGATTACGCGCCACGGCCAGGATCCACGGTCCCAGCGCACCGCGCTCCGCGTCGAAGGATTGCGCCCGGTTCCACACGCGTAGGAACGTTTCCTGTACCAGGTCCTCGGCTACGCCCGCATCGCGAACCACGCGAAAGATCAGCGAATACGCCGCCCGTCCATAGCGGTCATACAACGCCGGCATCACGTGAGGATCGCGGGCGCGCAGGCGGCGAGCCAAGCCGCTGTCGTCTTTGAATCGCAGGGTCGCCTGCAAAATCGCGAAGGCCAACACCGCCGGCAGTAGTTTCCTCATCGTGTCACTTGGTGCAAGTCCGGCGCCCGCCTCCCATAAGGGATACGGCGTAACGATCCCCTTCGGATCGAACTTCAGGATTATAACCCACCGCCCCGCCGATCTGGGATAATGGGTTTCGGTGTCGCGTCTAAAAGAAGTGGAATCCCGGTTGGAGGATACCGAGCGACAGCTCCGTCTTCTCCAGAAAATCAGCCGATTCATGGCTCGCGAAACCGGCTTGGCCGGCGCGCTGGAAGGCGTCGTGTCCCTGGTGGTGGAGTTCATGGCCTGCGATTCTTGCCTACTCTATCTTCTCCAGGACCGCGAATTGGTGCTGTGCGCTTCCAACAATCCGCGCCCGGCGACGCTGGGTCAAGTGCGCTTGAAGTTTGGCGAAGGCCTTACTGGTTGGGTCGCGCGCGAGCGGCGCTTGCTTTCCATCTCCCGCGAAGCGTATCTCGATCCGCGTTTTAAATTGTTCACCGATCTACCGGAAGACACGTATGAAGCCTTTCTCTCCGCTCCTCTGATCGTACGTGGACGGGTTGCGGGCGTCATCAACGTGCAGCATCGCGATCCGCATTTTCACAGCGGCGGTGAAATGGAGTTGCTCACTACCGTGGGAGAGCAGGCCGGCACGCTGGTCGCCTTGGCGCTCAACGATCTCTCCAAATTCGATCCGGCTGCCGCGCTGGAACTGGTGATGACGCCGGTTCCCAGGAGGTAACGGCGGTGGGAAGAGCGCGCGGATTGGTCTCATTGAAAACCGTTGGGTTGACCTTCGGGCTATTGGCCCTCGCGCCCGCCCTCTCCGCCGAACGTTGGAACATCCAGTATTTCTACGATGAGAGCCGCTCTAAGCTGGAATTCGTCGACCTGGCGTTTCCAACCGCCCAGCACGGAATCGCCGTGGGATGGATCGGAGACACGACCTCGGATAAGAAGGTCAAGCCCACCGAACTTCTCACCAACGACGGCGGCGCACACTGGACTCTCTCGCCGCTGAAGGATGAGCCGCGCTCCCTTTTCTTCTTGAACGACACGCTAGGCTGGATGGTCACCGAGACCGGCATCTGGGCGACGAACGAGGGCGGCTTGAATTGGCGCAAGCTGTGTGATCAACCCAAGCCCGATCCCAAGCTCGGCCCCGTGACGCCGGGCGGACTGATTCTACGCTTGTGGTTTGTCGATGAGCAGCATGGCTTCGCGGTGGGCTACCAGAAAACGGTGCTCAAGACAATTGACGGCGGCAAGACCTGGACCGCTGTGCCCGAGGCCGCCAAGCCCACCGGGAATCCCGCGTTCACCGCATACTCACGCATCGTTTTCGACGGAAACCACGGAATCATTATCGGCTCCGCCGTGCCTCCGCGCCGAGATTTGGGTCGCTTTCCTTCCTGGATGGAGCCGGACCGTGCGACCAAGGCACGTCCGGCGCCGAACGTGACACTGCTGCTGGAGACGCAAGATCAAGGCGGTAACTGGGTTTCGTCGAACTCGTCCCTGATTGGCTTGGTGACCACCATTCGAATGGTGGGGAAACTGGGAATCAATGTGTTCGGTTTCCCCGAGTCTTTCGAGTGGCCTTCCGAGGCCTACAGTATGGACCTGACCACGGGCAAGAGCATGAGCGTCTTTCGCGACAAGAATCGCCGCATCTTCGATGTCGCGCTGTTCCATGGACCCTACGTGGTTCTGGGCGCTATCGAGCCGCCCGGCCGTCTCAATACCGTCCCCATACCCGGCAAGGTGAAGATGCTTTCGAGCGTCGACCTGCTGGAGTGGAAAGAAATGGACGTGGATTATCGCGCGGTGGCGACCACTTTGGTGCTCGCCGGCCCCGATCCCGATCATATCTGGGCCGCCACCGACACGGGCATGATCCTGCATCTCGTGAAATAGAGGCGAAGGGAAAGCTCGGAAGTTTCTTCGCAGTCCCGGTAGAAGATTCCGCGCGGGCGAGTCGGGCTCTACCAGGAATCAATACCATGCAAACATGGCCCGTCGCATGCTCGTCAGCCAGACTATGTGGGGAAAAACCAATGATCTGGGGCTCAAGCCCGCCTCGGCGGAGCCGGGGCCCGCGAACCCTCCTTTTGAACGTGTGCCAACATCCGCGCAGCCTGCGCGCGTGACGGCCTTCATCGGTAAGACGACGCGGCTGCGGGGCGAAATCTACAGCGAAGAAGAGCTGTATTTCGACGGCGAAGTGGAAGGCTCTCTTGAGGTACGCCATCTGCTGACCATCGGTCCCAACGGCAAGGTGAAGGCCAACGTCAAGGCCAGGGAACTGGTGGTGAGAGGGTCCATTCAGGGCGATGTCGAAGCCAGCGACCGCATCTCCATCATGAACGGCGCCAGCATCATCGGCGACGTGAAGACCGCGGGAATCGTCATCGAAGACGGAGCGTACTTCAAAGGCGGTATCGACATCCTCCGCCCAGAAGCCGCGAAGAAGACGGAGCCGTCGCCGAAACCCGCGCAAGAGCTTGTCGCCCCGCCCGCCGCACGAGCCGCAGCGCGGTAAGGCAAAGTTCCGCGCTGTGATACAAAAGAGGGGATGACTGTCTGGTTGACCGGACTTCCTTGTTCCGGAAAAACCACTCTCGGTCTGGCCGTGACCGGGCGCCTCAAGGCCTTAGGATGGAGGGCTGAGTTTCTGGACGGTGACGTGGTTCGCCGGGAACTGTGGAGGGAACTCGCCTTCAGTAAAGCCGACCGCGAGGAAAATGTTCGCCGCTTCGGGGTCCTGGCCGGATTGCTCTCGCGGCACGGCATCGTCGCCGTGGTTTCGGCCGTGTCCCCCTACCGGGCCTCGCGAGATTTGGTGCGAGGCGACTCCACGCAGTTTCTGGAAGTCTACGTGAACGCTCCGCTGGCCACCTGCGAACAGCGCGACGTGAAGGGCATGTACCGCAAGGCCCGCGCCGGCGAGATCAACGGCTTCACCGGCATCGGCGATCCTTACGAACCTCCGCTCGATCCCGAGGTCGAGTGCCGGACCAACCTCGAAACCATCGAGGAAAGCGTCGAGAAGATCATGCAGCGGATTGAGACGGCACTCCGCGGACGGCCCTCCGCCGCGGGATCGAAGGTTTAAGCCGAGGAAGGCGTTTTTACGCGGTCCCTTCTCCTGTTTTAGCAAAAGAATCGGGACAATTCGCTTATTTTCCCGTGCTTGGCAATTGGCAAAGAACCTGCACGATAGCGGGTTAGATTAAGCGCCTCGTTCAAGGGACGCGAAGGAGTATCACATGTCGCTGTTCGCTTGGCTTTTACTTGGACTAATATCGGGTTTCATCGCTAGCCGTTTGGTCAATCACCGGGGCGAGGGGATGGTTCTGGATATTCTGCTGGGAATCGTTGGGGCTGTCGTCGGCGGCTGGCTATTCCACCAATTCGGCGAAGCCGGTGTTACGCAGCTCAATTTGTACAGCGTGATGGTTGCCGTGTTGGGTGCGGTGGTCTTTCTAATTGTCTATCACGCGATTCGAAGGGGCGTGGTGGGCCGCCGCATGCTTTAGACGCAGCTACCCACGCAAGCAGCTTGCGATTTTAACGCCCGCTCTGCGCGGAACCAGTCCTCTTCGGGAAGGCCCTCGGGACAGCCCCGGGCCTTCCATAGGGCGCGGGCAAGCAACGAAATCTCATCTTCCTTCGGGGTCGAGCCGATAACGGATAACGCGCCCAGCATTTCTCTTAGGAAGTCTATCCTTGATTCCAACCGGTTCCACTCTTGCTCGCCGACGTTAGCCAAGCGGATCAGCCGGGAAGCTCGCATGTGCGCTTTCTCTGCCGACAGAAAGTGACGCTCGGCGAATGCCCAATCTTCGGCGGACTCCAGAGCCTGGTGTGCGTTGCGAATTCCCAGGTCTAACTCAGCGTTGGCCAGGTGGATCAATTGCTTGTCCGTTTTGAGACGCAGCTCATCAAACTTGGGTGTGCAAATCATGCAACAAGTTCCTCCACTGTGTCTAAGTCATTAGACGCCCAAAAGCGTCTGAGAGTTCATATCGGCGGATAAAAATATGGTTACACCGAAACTAGAGCGAAGTGTTCACCGTCTTGAGCCTGCAACCAGAGCTCCAATTTGAGTCGGTGTCGGCCACAATGGAGCGGACGCGCCGCTCCATGTCAATTCACAACGGATGTCGCCGAAACCTGTCCGCTCTTGGGATTCGCGGGTCTCAATTGCGGATAGATTTCTCGGGGCTGAAGCCCACTTCAACGTTTTTCCCCGCACCCGGCTTCTTCCACATCCGGATGCCGCCCTTGACTGCATTCTCATTGTTACCGAGCCGCGCGCCCTTCGGCAGGCGCTTCAGCAGCCGTGCGTTGCCGCCACCCAGCACGACGTAGTCCGCTTCCATCGCGCCCTTCAATTGCTCCGTCACGTCGAAGACGTGGCGGCGCCACTTCTTCTTGCCCAGCCGTTCCAAGCCTTTCAGTCCGATGTATTCCTCGTAAGTGCGGCCGCGAAGGTAAGGAAGATGCGCCAGTTCCATCGGCTCCAGCACGCCGTCGACAATCATCGCCGAGCCCAACCCCGTGCCCAATCCCAGAAACAGCATCCTTCCGCCTTCGTAACTTCCAATGGCCTGCATGGCGGCGTCATTGACGATCTTGACTGGATGCCCAAAGGCTTTCTTATAATCGAATCCCACCCAGCCGCGCCCCAGATTGTGCGGCTCCGCGAGCGGCTTCCCGTGCAGGACCGGCCCGGGGTAGCCGATCGAAATCGCGGAATATTTCCAATCCGCCGTCGCCTTGCGCACCGCCGAGACCATCATCTGCGCGGTCATGCGCGGGCCGGAATTAATCTTGATGGGGGCTTTATGATGCTGATCCGAAACCTTGACGTGGGTGCCTCCCACGTCGATCACCAGAACGGATGCGGGTTTCGGGGATGCGGGTCGCGGCATTGGGTCTTATCGGCCGAGATTTAAACGAAGCCGATGGCCCGCCCGCAGACGGCCACACTGAACCACAGGCTCAGGGACACAAACGCCAGCAGCCGCCCCCAGATGGGAATGCGAGTTCGCATGTTGCGCACCTGCGGGTACAGCGTGTATTGAAAGATAATCGCCAGCGCCAGGATCATCATCTTGGGTCCAAAGGCGGCGCTGTCGAACAGCTTGCGAGGCTCCGCGATAAACAGAATCACTCCAGTGATCAGTATGATGATGACGCTCCAGTTAATGAAGGAGTGGAGCTGTTCCAGGATCTGCGCCGGCGACCACTTGCGAATCGCGATGCCCAGCAGCCGCAGATCGATCAGGAAGAGGGATCCCAGAAGCACCGCCAGCGCAAGAATGTGAATCGTCTCTACCAGCGGAAACACCCAGGTGGTGCTCTTTATGTACAGGCTGATTCGCGTCTCATCCATCCAGGCAAAGAAAGGGAACCAGGAGGGGAACTGCGCGAAGGCAAAGCGAGCGGGCCCATCGTAATCGGCGGCGTCGGCCGCCCATCGGAACCCGTGAATCAAGAGGAATGGAATCAAAGCCAGCATTGCGGAACCCTTAGAGATTATACGCGGTATAACGGCCGGCGAAAATTACCGCCGTCCACAGAGTCAGGGACATGATCCCGGCGATGCGCGCGCGGAACGGCGGCGGCGAGGCGGTGTCCCATTGCGCGGTGGTGCGGTCGATGGTCGAATGGAACACCAGGGCGTTCAGCCCGGCCAGAATCAGCGCCACCACTTTAATACGGAAATATCCGCTGTTGTAGCACTTCAAGGGTTCGGACCAGAACAGCAGCACGCCGGTGGAGACCATCAGCGCGAAGCCGAAGAAGGTGATCGGCAGGAAGCTCCACTTGACTTTGGAAACAGGATCGCTTTTCCAGCGGAACCCGATCAGGCGGAAATCGTACATCATCACGGGCGCCATCATCAGCGCCATCCCTATGAGATGCGATCCCTCAAGGACCGGCCAGAACGTAGTGGACTCACGAATCGCGGTGCTGATGGAGCCCTCTTGCAGCCACTGGCACCATGCGAGAACAGACATGCAACCGGCCTTTCAGCGTGAACAATTACCGGGAAGAATGTACCACGGATTTGCAGGAAGCGGCTGGCAAACCGGCCGGCTCACGAATCTTTCACTATCCCACATGGAGTTTCCGCCGTCAAGGCCGGCAAGGGCCTCGTGATGTAGGCCGGCAAAGGCTTGTCGACACCGCACCGCAGGAGAGGAAATAGGATAGGAGGTGCATCGCGAGGACAACATGCATTGCGCCGGCCCGCGCCTTTTGAGTACAGTGATGATGAAGCCTCATGACAATACAAGCGCGCACAGCTGCCGGCGGCATCCTGATTCTCGCAGGACTTGTGGCTGGCTGTAGCCACGCAGACCCAGCTCCTACTGAACATCCCATGGGCGAAAAGGTCAAGCTCGGACCCTTGACCTATACCGTGATCGACAGTTCCTGGCGCAGCCAATTGGGCGAGGCTTTTAAGCTCCGGCCGGCCCAACAACGCTTTCTAATCCTCACGCTCACCGTTACGAATGGCGGGGGCAGCGATGTTTCGGTCCCGCTATTTACCCTGGAGAACGCCGAAGGCCAGACGTTTCTCGAGTCGGACAACGGCGAGGGCGTCGACAACTGGTTCGGACTGATCCGCAACATCAGCCCGGCGCAGACTCAGCAGGGGCGGATTCTTTTCGACGCGCCGCTGACGTCCTACCGCCTGCGCCTCACCGACGGCGGCGGCCCGGGCGAAGAGAAGTACGGCTGGGTGACCATTCCCTTGCGTATGGACGTCGACAGCGACGTGCAAACGCTGATCCCCGGCGGTGCATCCGAGAAGTAGGAGACCACCCGTGAAACGCGCCACCGCGCCCGCGTTTTTTTGCGCGTGGCTTGTGTGTGGTGTCGTCTGCGATGTCGTCTATGCCGCACCGAAGCTGGCAGTTGAGCGCATCGCGCTGCATCAGTTCGAGGATGGTCCGCTGCTGGATACCTCCTACCAGTTCCTGCCCGGCGAGACCGCCTATTTCAGCTGCCGCCTCACCGGGTATCAGACCAAGCCGCTCGACGACGACCGCGAGAGCGCGAAGCTGTCCTGGCGCATGGAAGTGCGCGATCCCATGGGTGTCTTGCTCGAGGAACCTGCCCAAGGCCGCATCGACGCGGAGCTTTTCCCGGAGGACACCAACTGGCTCCCGAAGTTTCTCAAAAGCTTCGTAGTGCCGGCGTTTGCGATCTCGGGCGAATACCGGATTTCGGTCCGGGTTCGCGACGAAATCGCGGACGGCGAAGTTTCGGCCGAGCTGAAGTTCCGGGCGAAGGGGCACGCGCCGGACGCAAGCATGGACCCAAATGGTAAGCTAACCGCCGGCAAGGTTGTTTTCCTGAGCGGCGAGAACGATACATTGGGAACTCGCTCAACCGTGGCCCATCCCGGAGGTACTGTGTGGGCTCGCATGGACGTGAGCGGGTATAAGTTTGGCCCGAATAACCGCTTCTCCATCGCGTTCGGAATGGCGCTCGAAAACGCCGAAGGAAGGCAGTTGTTTTCGCAGCCCGACGCGGGCTCTCAGACCGATGAATCGTTCTACCCGCAACGCTATTCGATAGGAACACTGACGCTCAACTTGGATAAGAACGTGCCCGCCGGCGCCTACACTCTGGTGGTGACCATCCGCGACCAGATCGGCGATCAGAGCTATGAAGTGCGCGCGCCCTTCGAAGTGCAATAGCGGTTAATCTAGCGCCAGCGAAACAACTTTAGCGCCAGAGAAAAAGACACCAGCAGCCAAACAGCCAGAACCCCCAATTGCGGAGCGAGTCCGGCAAGCGGCTCGCCCCGGAGCATATTGGCTCGCAGGGCGTCAATCAGAGCCGTCAGCGGCAGGGCGTGGATGACAGGTTGAACCGCGGCTGGGAACCGCTGCGCCGAGAAGAACACTCCGGATAGCACCCACATCGGCATCATCACCAGATTCGAAACGCCGGATGCGGCTTCGATCGTTTGCAGCCGGGAAGAGATCAACAGCCCGATCGCGCTGAAGGACAGCGATCCGAGAATGCAAAGCAGCACAAGGCCCAGCAGCGATCCGCGCAGAGGCACCTGAAACACCAGCGCGCCGAATCCGGCAAGCAGAGCGACCTCCACCACCAAAAGCCCCAGCCGCGAAAGCAGAAACGAAAGCAGGTAGTCATGCCGCGGCATGGGAGTCGCGATCAGCCGCTTCATCAACTTCTTCCGCCGTGCGTCCACAATCGCGAACACCAGTCCCCAGATGCCGCTTCCCATCAGGTTCATGCCCAGCAGACCCGGCAGCAGGAAGTCGATGTAGCGGGATCCCGGCTCGCGGATCAACCGGTCGGATGATGCCACGGGATCGACGCGGCCCGAGGCTCGCTGAATCGCGGCATCGGCCAACATGCGCGCCGTGCGCGCGTCGGGACTGGTCTCGTCGTAGCGATACACGACCTGCCCGCCCGAAGCAGGTTCAGCCAGCAAAGCGATTTTCCCAGTGCGTAGCGCCTGTTCCGCGGCCGCGCTCTCAGAGAATTCCGTGACGTCCAGCAGTTTCTCCTTCGCCAGCGCGTTTTTCAGTTCGCCGGTGATGGCGCCAATCTGGAGAACTTCGGGAGGCCGGTTGCGAAACGCCACGCCCAAGCCCGCGGCCAGAAGAATCGGGAAGATGAACACCCAGAACAACGCCTCCGGCTCGCGCAGGAATTCGCGGAACCGCACCAGCGTCAACTGGACCAGTGCATGATCGCGTTTATTCATCCCGCAGGTGCCGTCCCGTAAGAGCCACGAAGACGTCCTCCAAAGTCGCGGAATGGGTGCGCAACTCGGTCAGAGTCACGCCCTGCCGTCCCAGCTCGCCGAGCAAAGCCGGCACGGCGAGATGCAGTTCGGCGACTTGCATCAAAACGCTGCCGTTTTCGCTGCGAACGCCACGAATTCCCTCCATGCGGCCGAGCGCCGCGACATCGAGCCCCGCCGTGGCGCCGGCCGAAAACTCTACGATGTGCTCGACGCCGATCGACGCGATCAGCTCGCGCGGCGTGCCGAGCGCGATCACTTTGCCGTGATCCATGATGGCCACGCGATCGCACAGCCGCTCCGCTTCGTCCATGTAATGCGTGGTGAGGAGAATGGTCCGCCCGGCGGCCTTGAACTGCTCAATCAAATCCCAAAGCTGGCGTCGAGCCTGCGGGTCCAGTCCCGTGGTCGGCTCATCCAGAAACAAAAATTCTGGATCGCCCACCAGCGCGCACCCCAGCGCGAGACGCTGCTTCTGCCCCCCGGAAAGCCCGCCCACGCGCGCGCCGCGCTTCTCGATAAGCTGCGCCTGCGCGATCACTTCCTCGGTGCTGGGCCCCTGATGAAAGAAGCTGCGGAACAGGCGGATGGTCTCGGCTACCGTGAGTTTCTCGGAAAGCTGCGTTTCCTGAAGCTGGATGCCGAGCTTTTGACGCAGCGCGCCGGCATCGGAACTCCAGTGCATCCCCAGCAACTCGACTTCACCCGAATCCGCAGGAGTCAATCCCTCGCAGATTTCGATAGTCGTGGTTTTGCCCGCGCCGTTCGGCCCCAGCAGGCCGAAGCATTCGCCGCGACGGACCTCCAGATCGAGTCCATCCACGGCGATCACGTCCTTATACGTCTTCCGCAGATTGCGCAGGCGCAACGCGGGCCCGGCGGGCGTCAGGGACATACGCTTATGGTGCCACATCGCCTCTGCGCAGTAAAAAGATAGTAGGATGTCCATGGAGAACTTTATGCTGAAGCGTTTGGGCCTTCCTATCGCTGCCGCTCTAACGGCCGGGCTGGTGATGCTCGGCCTGATCATGTTTATGACCCGGCCGGTTCACGGGCAACGCTACACCAGCCCGCCCGCGAACGTCTCAGCGGTCATTGGGGGTAAGAAGATTAATGTCGACTATTACGCGCCTTCCATGCACGGCCGTCCGGTCATGGGCGGCCTGGTGCCGTTCGGGCAGGTCTGGTGCACCGGCGCGAATTACGCGACGGCGATCACCGCGGATGCCGCTCTTCAAATGGGCGGACTCAAGCTCCCCAAGGGCAGCTACAGCATCTGGACCATCCCCACTGAGAAGGAATGGATCCTCATCATCAATAAACAGACCGGCCAGTTTCATCTCAACTACGATTCTTCGCGCGATTTCGGCCGCACCAAGATGAACCTGAAAACACTCGCCGACCCCGTCGAGACCTTCCGCATCGAGCTTCGTCCCGAAGGCGCAAACAAAGGCACTCTGGCGCTCATGTGGGAGCGGACTGAAGCCTCCATCCCGTTCACCGTGATCCAGTAAGAGGAATCCCAAATGGATCGAAGAGATGCAGTCAAGTTGGCGGCCTCCGGGCTGGTTTTGCAGGTAGGTCAAGGCTCGGCGCGAGCGGCCGATGTTCCCACGGCCGGTGGCTTGGACGTAAAGACGTTCGGAGGGAAGGGCGACGGCAAGACTCTCGACACTGCCGCGATCAACAAGGCCATCGACGCAGCCGCCGCGGCCGGAGGCGGCACGGTGGTCTTCTCCGCCGGGACCTACGCCAGCTACTCGATTCATCTGAAGAGTAAAGTCTCGCTCTACCTCGGCCCTGGCGCAACCATCCTCGCAGCCGACCCTCCGCCGCCCGCCGGAACCGGCGGCTATGACGACGCCGAACCGATGGCGCTCGACAAGTATCAGGACTACGGCCACAGCCATTTTCATAACAGCCTGATCTGGGGCGAGGGGCTCGAAGATATCGGAATCCTCGGCCCGGGCATGATCTATGGCAAGGGACTCTCCAAGGGCACCGGCCCGGGACTGCGCGCCGAGGACCCACATGTCGGCAATAAGGCGATCAGTCTTAAGAATTGCCGCAACGTCGTTCTGCGTGACTTCGCCATTCTCCAGGGCGGGCATTTCGGCATCCTGGCCACGGGAGTCGACAACTTCACTATCGACAATCTGCGCATCGACACCAATCGCGACGGCATGGATATCGACTGCTGCCGTAACGTGCGCGTCTCCAATTGCACCGTCAACTCGCCCTGGGACGACGCCATCTGCCTCAAGAGTTCCTTCGGCCTGGGGCATGCGCGCGCCACGGAAATGGTCACCATCACGAATTGCCTGGTGAGCGGAAGCTTCGCGCTGGGGTCGCTGCTGGATGGAAGCTTCAAGCCTCTGCCGGCGGGCGAACGCATTCCACGCACCGGGCGCATCAAGTTTGGCACCGAATCGAACGGCGGCTTCAAGAATGTGACCATCACCAACTGCGTCTTCGACGGCTGCCAGGGCCTCGCGCTGGAGAGCGTCGACGGCGCGATCTTCGAAGACGTCGCGATTTCCAACATCACCATGCGCGACATCATCAGCGCTCCGATCTTCATGCGCCTGGGGAGCCGGATGCGCGGCCCCGCGGGTGTTCCGGTGGGTGTGATGCGCCGCGTGGTAATCAGCAATATCGTGTGCTCGAATACGGCAGCTTATCTGGGGTCGATCGTCAGCGGAATTCCGGGGCATCCTATCGAGAACGTGAGGATCAGCGATGTCTACGTTCAGCACGCTGGCGGCGGGACCAAGGAAAACGCGGCCCTCGCGCCCGCCGAGAAAGAGGATACTTATCCCGAGCCGGGCATGTTCGGGACCATGCCGTCGCACGGCTTCTTCATTCGCCACGCCAAGGGCATCGAGCTTAGCAATATCCAGATCGAGACCGTGAAGCCGGACGTGCGCCCAGTGTTCGTGATGAACGATGTCGAGAACGTCGATCTGTTCCGCATCAAGGCTCCGCGAGTTCCCGATGTTCCCGCCTGCGTGCTAACGAATGTGCGCAACTTCACCGCCTCGGCCAGCAAGCCGCTGATGCCCGATACGCAGGTCGACCGCGTCGAGGCGACCAAGCTCTAATCCCTGCCACCAAATAGTTGATCTAGGTCAATCCCGCTGAAGTCCGGGTCATTCCCAAAGCCTCTGAGCACGCGCTCAAGGTGCTCTTTGTAATCCTTTAGTCTCGAGAAAAGGAGTCTCGTTTCACGATCGAGGTCGTAAGGCGCCGAGGTGTCGAGCCCCTGAATGCACTCCCAGTCGGCAACGTCTCCCTCGGTGACGCGCTCAGCAATCTTCTCCCTGATGTATTCTGCCACAGCTTCCGCACCGAGTAGATTCTCGGCGACGCTCTTCGAGACGACTCTGGCCTCGCGCTCGTACGGAATATCAGACGACCACAAAAGCCCTAGCGCGGCATCTGAGGGGAGCATTGAAAGAAGCCTGTTCGCCGCCCACATCCGCGGCATGCTGTGTTGCTGAACGAAGTGCTGCAACTCGTGCGCGAATGTCATCGTGAGGCCAACCTTCTTCGAGCAAGTGCTCCCGTGCAAATATATGAAGCTGTCGAACACCCATCGGCCGTCAATGAAGAGGCATTCCATTAGATACTCCGGCGCGACCTCATGCCAAGCGATACGCCTTCTGAGATCCGTATAGAGACCCCGAATGGACGGCCCTTGTTCGTCCTTGAGGGCTTGCCAGTCCTCGTCATCAAAAAGCACAGCAGACTCGTTTGGGGAAGTTCGTTCCCGAATGCGTCCAGGACACGCTGAGCCGCCGCCTCTCGTTGGCTTCTGACGGCAGCGTCTTCCGATTTGACCTTCACGGTCGGCTGCATCGCGACATCCTTAGCCCGTCACCTTCGCTGCAAGCTCGCCTCGCGCCAGCCGGACCCGCACGTCCGAGCCCACTGGGGCATCCGCGGGCGACTTCACCAATTTCCCGTCGCGCTCGTCTTCTCTCGTTACCAGCGCATACCCGCGATCGAGAATCTTGAGCGGGCTCAATTGTTCCAGGTGCGCCTCTAGCGTCGTCAGCGCGGCGCGCGAGTGGTTCAACTCCAGCCGCATCTTCTGCTTCACCAGCGATTCGCATCCCTCCAGCCGCCGGCGTGCCTCGGCGAAACGCAGCCGCACATCCAGGCGGCCCAATCGCGAGGCCATGCCATCCAAAGCCCGCTTGCGACGCTCCAGGGCCGCTCGTGCCGCGTCACGCAAGCGATAGTCCAACTCGTCGGCGCGCTGCATCCGCCGGCCCATCGCACGATGCAGCCGAGCAGGGTCCATGGCTTGATGCGCCAGGCGCCGAGCCAGCAATGCCAGCGTCAGCCGCGCAGCTTGTCTAAGTTTTGACTCGCCGCCGTTAAGGCGCTCCAGCAAACCCGCGCGAGTCGCCGTCACCATCTCGGCCGCGGCGGAAGGGGTCGGTGCGCGCAGATCCGCAACAAAATCCGCGATGGTGAAATCGGTCTCGTGCCCCACCGCAGAAATCACGGGAACGGCGCACGCCGCGATCGCCCGCGCCACCCGCTCCTCATTGAACGCCCACAAATCCTCGAACGACCCCCCGCCGCGCGCGACAATCACCACCTCCGCCCAGCCCGACGCGCTGAAGTACTCGACCCCGGAGGCGATCTGTTCCGCCGCGCCTTCGCCTTGAACCTGTGCCGGATACAACCGGATATGACGGCCGGGGCAGCGCCGCTCCAGGATGTGCAGGATGTCGCGGATCACCGCACCGCTGGGCGAGCTCACGATGCCGATGCGCTCCGGGAGTGGAGGCAACGCGCGCTTTCGAGCCGCATCGAAGAGACCTTCGGATGCCAGCTTCTTCTTTAGTTGCTCGAAGGCGAATTGCAGAGCGCCGTGGCCCTGCGGCTCCAGAGCCTCCACGACCAGTTGCAGCTCGCCGCGAGCGTCGTACAGATCCAAGCGGCCGCGCGCCAGCACCGCCACGCCGTCCTGAGGCTTGAATTTGAGGTATCGGGCGGTCATTTTGTAGCATACCGAACGAATCTGCGCCGCCTCGTCCTTCAGCGTGAAGTAATAATGGCCGCTCCCCGCCAGCTTGGTTCCGGAAATCTCGCCGGAAACCCAGATGTCAGTGAAGTGTTCCGCGATCAGCCCCCCCAGTTCGGAGGTCAGTTCGCTTACGGTGTATGCCCGCCGGACGGGCTCCCAGTTAAGTGCAATCTGTTCCATCTGCCATGTAACTCATTGTATGTAAAGGAGAAACTACATAAAAGGCCATTTATGTCGATCCATTCAATAAAAACTATCTATTGGAATTCTAAATGGAAGCCCGGTATCCTTTAACACAAGCCCCGTAGCTCCCCCTAGCCAGCTCTGTCGCTGCCCCCAACAAAAAAGAAGAGGAATTTCCATGGCCGATAACAATGCACCCACAATGCAAGCGACTTTGGGCTTGACGGGGTTGACGATGAACGCGATGGCGCTCATCGCTCCCGGAGCCTTCCTGTGGCTTACGTTCTACCTTCAGGCGACCGAAGGAGCGACCACACCGGCGATGTGGTCCGGTATCGTCCTCGCGCTTCTGTTGTGTCTCGCCACCGCTGTCTGCTATGCGGAGATGGCGAAGCTGTACCCCGGAACCGGTAGTTCGTACTACTTCGCGGAGCAGTCTTTTCTCAATCATGAAAAGGCTTGGCCGTACGCCCGGCTTGCAAAGTTCGTCGTCGGCTGGGGCTCCCATCTATATTATTGGATCTATCCAGGCGTGATGGTGGCCGTCACGGGGGTGTTTACAGGATATGTAGTCGGAACGTTGTGGCCCAGCTTCATGAGCGCTTCCAATCCCGGGCCCGTGTTCATGGCCTTGGTCGCGATTGTATTCTCCTTCGCTGTGGCCTATATTGCCTATCGCGGCGTCAACGGGTCTACCGCAGTGAACATCGCGATCAACATTATTCAGATCAGCGCGCTGCTGGTGTTTTCGGTGCTGGCGTTTGGCTATCGCGTCAACCATCCGGCGGGATCCGTTGCCTGGCAGTTCGACTCCACTTCGGGCGAGGCGTACCAGTATCAGTTCGCTATGAAGAAGGACACCGTTGATGGCAAGCAGGTTGACGTGATTGATCGCACCGCCGACGGGACTCCGAAGCCGTTGATGGACGCCAGCGGCCAGCCGGTTCCGTTCAAGATCGACTATCCGCTTCAGGACGACAAGATGAACTTCCTCAGCCATCCCGACGGGGCCTCGGTGGTGGGAGTTCACAACATCAGTTGGGTGTTTGTGCAAGCTACCGTGGCCATCCTGATTCTGGTGGGATTCGAATCGGTGACGGCCATGGGCGGCGAAGCCAGGAACGCGAAGCGTGATATTCCCAAAGCAGTCATCCTTTCGCTCCTGATTCAGGGGGCCTTCTGTTACCTGATCGAGTACTGCTGCGCGAACTACTTCTTAAATAGCGGGTACACCATGCAAAGCGCCACAAGCTCGGCCGCTCCCATCGGCGACATGATGATCGTCGTCGGCGACGCGATCTTTGGGGCCGGGCACGGCAGGTACTTCATGCTGGCCGAGGCGGTTACGGTGTTCCTGGCGCTAATCGGCACGACGCTTTCCTGCATGAATACGGCCGCGCGCGTCACCTACGCAATGGGCAAGGACAACGAAGTTCCCGAGCATTTCGGCATGCTTCACTCCGACAACCTGACGCCGCACCGTGCCATCTGGATTCTGGCGACCATTTCGGCCGTCGTCGGTGTGATCGCGGTATCGGTGGCGTTCGGTGACGGGTCCGCTCCCAAGGATTCCGATATCAAAGCCTTGCCCCAAGGGCTGCTCTCGAGCGTCGGCTATATGACTCACGACAAGCTGGCGGCGCTGCCCAATACCTTGCTGATGATCACGCTGGCATCCAACTTCGGGACTTTCCTGTTGTACATGCTGAGCTGCATCACCTGTCTGGTGGCGTTCCACAATCACCCGATGTATAACCCCGTCAAGCATCTCCTCATTCCGATCTTCGGATTGCTGGCGAACCTGGGTTGCATGTTGGCGTACCTGGTCCTGCCGTTCCTGGGATTTGGCACCAAGATGGAACCTTTTGGCGCCCTTGGGATTGCGCTGGTGTGGGCTATATATGGGGGCATGTACTTCCTCAGCACCAGTAAGAAGTCGGGTCGCACGACCCTGGTGGAAGGCCGGGGCGGAGCCACGACCGCATAGTTCCCTGGAGTGCGGGCCGGAGCAGTCTAATCCGGCCCGCGAGTTTTCCCCCGAAGACGTTCTAAAGAGGGAATTATGGCGCCGTATCATCGAGGACCACTGCGGGCAGAGCCGCCGGCCGCGGCAACGGCGCAGGTTGACGAGGTTACCATATCCACAGGCTTGGATCTTGAATTCGTTGCGATCTCCGACCCCGGCCGCAAGCGCGACCACAACGAAGACTATCTCGGCCATGCCGCGCCGGAATCGCTCCAGGATATCCAGCAGCGCGGCTGGCTTTTCGCCGTCGCGGACGGAGTCGGCGGCCAGGAACTGGGAGAGGTCGCTTCCCGTACCGCAATCGAAACCGTAATGGCGGGATTTAACGTGGCGCCCTTGGGCGAAGCGCACTCGGCTTTGCTCGCACGCTTGGTTCAGGCAGCCAACATCAAGGTTTACGAGACCGGCCGCGCAACCGGGCCGGGAGGCACGGCGATGGCCACCACGCTGGTGGCTTGCGCGCTTCGATACGATCGCGTGACGGTGGCTCACGTGGGCGATTCCAGGTGCTACCTGATCCGGCGCGGCCACGCCATGGCGCTCACTCGCGATCACACCGTGGTCAACGATCAGGTGCGGCTCGGCGTGTTGAACGCGCGTGAGGCAGCCAAGGCCGAGACGCGCCACATACTCAGCCGCTCACTGGGTCTGGACTTGTTTGTGAGCGTCGATACCAGTGAGCATCAGGTCACGGCCGGAGACGTGCTGTTGCTGTGCTCAGACGGATTGCACGGGGCGGTTTCGGGAGCTGAAATCGCGCGCGCGGCATCTGTCGGGAATGCCGCGGGAGATCTCACCGAAGCGGCACGCGCGCTTGTCGAGCTTGCCAACGAACACGACGGAAGCGATAATGTGAGTGTTCTCCTCATCCGCATCAAACATGTGGAACGCGTTGGTATGTACCGCGGCCGCCCGTATAAGCTGCGTTGATCCCGCGAGGGGTATGGTCTTGAATGACCCTTTGAATGACCCCTGTCAAAATCGGCGATACTCTCGACCATTACCGGATTGACGCGGTGGTCGCCCGCAGCGGCATGGCCTCCATCTTTCGCGCCACCGACTTGAACGATGGCAAACAGGTGGCCATCAAGGTTCCCCACCCCGAGATGGAATGCGAACCGGTTCTGTTCGAGCGTTTCCAACGCGAGGCCGAGATCGGCAGAATGATGGATCATCCCGGCGTGATGAAGGTCTACCCGAACGAAAAGCACAACAAAGTTTACATGGTGATGGAGTGGGTGGACGGCAAGCTCCTGCGCACCATCATGAGCGAACAGCGCCCCATGCCGGAGGAGCGCGCCCTGCGTATAGCCATCAATATCCTCGGCGCACTGCAGCACATTCACAGCCGCGGCGTCGCCCACCGCGATCTGAAACCCGAGAACATCATGGTGGACGACCAGGACAACATCAAGTTGATCGACTTCGGCATCGCCTCCAAGTCCGACGCCCGCCGTCTCACGTTCGCCAAGCTGTCGCAGGTGATGGGCACTCCGGATTACATTTCTCCCGAGCAGGTAAAAGGCAAACGCGGCGACGCGCGCAGCGATCTGTACTCGCTAGGCGTGATCTTGTACGAAATGCTTACCGGCAAAGTGCCGTTTACCGGAGCCAATCCGTTCGCCATCATGAACGAACGAGTGCTGAACAATCCGCCGCCGCCGCGCTCCATCAATTCCCAGATCAGCCCGGAATTGCAGGAGATCATTTACCGCGCGCTGGAACGCGAGCCCACCAATCGCTACAAGACCGCCGACGAGTTCGCCTGGGACCTAGCCCATCCCGAGCAGGTGGGCGTCGCCGAGCGCGTGGAGGAACTCACGAACTGGAAGCAGCGCCGCGATCCCTGGGCCCGCCGGGCGGCATTTTACGTCGCCATGGCGCTGATTCCGATCGTGGTTCTGGGGCTGCTACTCTTCGTCGCCAAGCACGTATAGCGGCGCCGCACCTCGACATTTTTTACCGTTGCGAGACGTCTTCCAGGTGGCTGACCAATTCCGGGTAGGCATTTGCGCCGAGCTCATGTAGGTCCATGCCTTGCCTTTCGCCGTCGAGCGCCACGCGGAATCGCGCAATTCGGTCCAGGGTCCAGTTCAATCCATAAATCATCGGGAATATGAACCCGAGGAGCGTCGCGACGCCGGTGAGTTGCGCCATCCACTGGCCCTCGCCAGCCCCCGCTGGAAAATGGCCAAGAAAACTTGCGGCGATCAATCCCCACATTCCGCCTACCGCATGCACGGAGATGGCGCCACCGGGGTCGTCGATCTTCAGGTGCAACTCCAGCCACTCGACCGAGAGAGTGACCAGCACGCCGGCGACCAGCCCCACCATGAGAGCTTCGGCCGGGACCTGGAATGCCGCGCCGGCGCTGGACGCCGCCAGGCCCGCGGTCCAGCCGTTGGCGCTGAGGGAGGCGTCGGGCTTGCCGAAGCGGGTGCGGGTTACCAGCGCGGCGGTCAGCAGCGCCGATCCGGCCGAGAGTACGGTATTGACCCCGATGAGTCCAATTCGCGCGGGAGAGGCCCCATAGAACAGAATCGCGGCCGCGGAGTTGAGGCCGAACCATCCGATCAGGGCCAACATGGCTCCAAAGGTCACGAATACAGCGTTGTGTCCTGGGATAGCCGTTGGCATCCCGTCGGCCGAAAATTTCCCGCGCCGCGGGCCGAGCAGCCAGGTCACCGATAGCGCCGCTAGGCCGCCGACGGCTTGAATCGCCCCCGCCCCACCGGCGTCGACGAATCCTGCACCCAATCCGAACCTGGTCCCGAGTCCCGCCAACCAGCCTCCGCCCCAAACCCAGTGCGCAAAGAGGGGATAGGTCCAGCCCGCGAGAACAGCAGTCGAAATTGCGGCCGATCCCAGCCGCCAACGCTCCTCGCCCGCGCCCAGCGGAATCACGGCTGCCAGCGCCGCGGCGAACATCCCGAAGCAGGCGGCCAAAGCGGCTCCAGATCCGGAATCGAAATCCAGCCCCCCAAAGAAGAGCCGGCCCGCGCCGATCCAGTTCCAATCCTTTCCCGCCGCCGATAGCGCGAACGCAGCCCGGCCAGGATAGCCCTGAAACGCGCTTCCACAGATCACGTAGACCAGGGAGGCCACTCCCACCACGGCGAGCGAAGCCATCAACGAATGGACTGCGCTGCGGGACCTTCCGAGGCCGGAATTCATCAGCGCCAGACCCGCGTAGGCGAATGGAATCAGCAGAAGTAGCAGCCCGCAGATTCCCGCGGCGAAGGGCGAAAGTGCCGGAGGACCCACGTCAGCGTCTGGCCCCTTCCGGCGGCGGCTCGGGCATGTGTGCGCGCACGACCAGCACCAGCCCCAGTGCCTCAACCCCCAGCCCCGCCAGCAGAAAAGCTCCGCGCGCCAAACCAGGCGGTAAGAGAGCGATCGCGCTCAGCACGATCACCCATCCGGCCGGCAGCAGCAGGAACCCCGCCAGTTTCATAGATTTCCTAAAATACCACGCGAGCGATTGCTTTCCCCCTCCGATCCAATACAAAATTTTTATGAGTCCGCTTTTTTTGCAACTGCGCAAGCAACGATGGAGATACACTGTGAGAATGACTCCTAAAGAAGTCCTCGAATACGCAAAGAAACACGATGCCAGGCAGCTCGACCTGCGCTTTACGGATCTGCCTGGGGTCCAACAACACGTCTCCTACCCGATCACGGAGCTTGAGGAAGGCTCTTTTGAGGAAGGCTTCGGCTTCGACGGATCCAGCATCCGCGGTTGGGCGGCTATCAACGAGAGCGACATGCTGTTGATTCCCGATCCGGCCACGGCCATGATGGATCCCTTCTACGAAACCAAGACCCTGGTCATGCTGTGCAACGTGATCGATCCCATCACCCGGCAACACTACGACCGCGACCCCCGGTGGATCGCCAAGAAGGCCGAGCTGTACTTGAAGAATTCCGGCTTGGCCGACACCGCCTATTTCGGCGCGGAGGCAGAATTTTTCATCTTCGACAACATCCGCTTCGATCAAACCGCCAACTCCGGTTACTACTTCATCGACGCGGAAGAAGGGCGCTGGAACACGGGCCGCGCGGAGCACAACCTGGGTTATCGGCCGCGTTACAAGGAGGGCTATTTCCCGGTCCCTCCCACCGATCATCATCAGGATCTGCGCGCTGAGATGGTGGAGACCATGATCAAGTGCGGTCTCAACATCGAGTGCCATCACCATGAAGTGGCCACCGCCGGGCAGTGTGAAATCGATCAGCGCTTCGACACGCTGGTAAAATCCGCGGACAACATGATGACCTACAAGTACGTCATTCGCAATGTGGCGTATCAATACGGCAAGACGGTCACCTTCATGCCCAAGCCGCTGTTCGGCGACAACGGAAGCGGCATGCACACTCACCAGAGCCTGTGGAAAGACAAGAAGCCTCTGTTCGCCGGCGATCTGTATGCGGGCCTCAGCCAGATGGCGCTGTGGTACATCGGTGGGCTTTTGAAGCACGCTCGCGCGCTGGCGGCGATCATCGCGCCCACCACCAATAGCTACAAGCGGCTGGTGCCGGGCTATGAGGCTCCGGTGAATTTGGCGTATTCGCGCCGCAATCGCTCGGCTGCCTGCCGCATCCCGATGTACTCGGCGAGTCCCAAGGCCAAGCGCGTCGAGTTCCGGCCGCCCGATCCATCGGCGAACTGCTACATGGCCTTCGCGGCGATGATGATGGCGGGTCTCGACGGCGTGCTCAACAAGACCGATCCGGGCGAGCCGCTGGACAAGGACATCTACGATCTGACGCCGGAGGAGATGAAGGCGGTTCCTTCCATGCCTTCCTCGCTTGAAGAGGCGCTGGGGGCTCTCGAAGACGACCACGCTTTTCTGCTTAAGGGCGACGTCTTCAGCGAGGAGCTGCTCGAGACCTACATCGGCTACAAACGCAAAAACGAGGCCGACGCCATCCGTCTGCGTCCGCATCCCTACGAGTTCGCTCTGTATTACGACATTTAGACGCCGCTCCGTGACCGTCGCGGTTCAGAAGATGCTTTACTGAACCGCGCGCCGCCAAGAGTTACATCGAGGTTAAGACGGGCTTGACACGCCGTTCAGTAGGGGATAGCATTGACCCAATGCGTTGGCATCACCAGTGGGTGACGCCCTTCAGGAATTAGGTCAAGACAGTCTCTCCGAGGAGGTTCGTCTATGCGTTGGTTCGCATCCGCACTCTGTTTTGCGGTGTTTTCGATTGCCGCGTTCGGCCAGGCAGGCACGGGCACAATCACAGGAACGGTAACAGATCCAACCGGAGCGGCAATTGCCAACGCTCCAGTTGAAGTCAGAAATACCGAGACAAATTTCCCTTACCCAACTGCGACCACGGTCACAGGGTCCTACACGGTTCTGCGGCTGCCTCCCGGGCCATATAGCATCACAATTTCGGCCCCGGGATTCAAGAAACTGGTTCGCAGCGGTCTGGCGGTCGACGCGGGCCAGACGCTGCCGCTGGATCTGACGCTTGAGGTCGGCTCGGCCGGCGAATCGGTAACGGTAACGGCGGAAGCAACGTTGCTGAAGACCGAGAGCGGTGACGTCGCGCATGACATCACGCTTTCCCAGTTGGACGATCTGCCGATTCTCGGTATCGGCACCGCCAACGCGGGCAGCAATGGCATTCGCAATCCGTTCAACTCCGCGGTGTTCCTTCCCGGAGTCAGCTACTTCGCGAATTTCAACATGATCATCAACGGTGCGCCCACCAACACCGCGGCGTACCGCATCGAAGGTTTGGACAATACAGATCACACAGTGGCTTACGCGATCATGCAGAATCAGCCCGGCGCCGACGCCGTGCAGGAGATCGCCGTGCAGACCAGCAACTACGCGGCGGAATTCGGACAGGCGGGCGGCGGTCTGTTCAACATCACCATGAAGTCGGGCACCAACACATTTCACGGGAGCGGCTTCGAGTACTTCGAGAATGAGGCTTTGAACGCCGGCGATCCTTTTTCGTTCAACAACGGAACTCCGGCCGATCCGTCAGGAGGCTTGTTCCGGCCGAGAAGCCGCCGCAACGACTTTGGCGGCACGTTTGGCGGACCGGTTTGGATTCCCAAAGTCTACAACGGGAAGAACAAGACTTTCTTCTTCTACTCGTACGAATACTTCATTGAGAACCAGGCCCTGACTTTCACCGATACGCTGCCGAACGCGATGTATCAGGCCGGGAACTTTTCGGCGATTTCGCCGAACGGCGGAACGGGATTTAACACTGGATTGGGCGTTCCTTCCACCGCAGTCACAACCGACGCGCTGGGCCGTCCTGTTTACGCCAACGAGATCTACGACCCTTTAACCCGGTCCACTACCGCCGCCGGCGTCGGAATCGCGAATCCGTTCCCGAACAACATGATTCCTTTGACGCGGTTCAGTCCGGTCGCCGTAGCCATCCAAAACGTGCTCCCAGCGTTGTCGAATAGCTCTCTATACAACAACTATAACGGCAGCAACCCCGGCAAACGCATTACGTCCATCCCCTCCATAAAGGTTGATCATACCCTCGGCGCCAAACAGAAGTTGTCATTTTATTATCAGCACACCAACACGAACGCTCAGTACACCACCCCCAACGGAAACGCCGACGGGCTGCCCCCTCTGATCACCGGCGCGCGCGGCTCCATTCCGATCGGCGGTCCAGCGATCCGGCTCAATTATGACAACACCATCACGCCTACGTTATTGGCGCATGCCGCGATTGGCTACTCGATGATCTACTTTTACGACCACAGTCCGTACACTGAGAACGGCGGCATGTTTAACTGCTTGAGCCAACTCCAGCTCCAGGGTTGCGAGGGCAGCTATAACTTCCCCACTATCGTCACTGGAAACACGACCAGCCCCGAAGCGCTCGGCGGCATGCAGCAGCTCGGCAACGCTCTGGCGCACACGGCCACCCATACGGAGCGGCCGTCGGCCAACGCGAACATGACCTGGGTCAAGGGCAGCCATACATATAAGGCCGGAGCGGAGGTCTGGTTCCAGGCTCAGATTACGGCGCCTCCCACCGGTGTGGGGCTCACTTTCGGCGCGGGCGCGACCTCGATTCCCGCTCCGCTCGTAACTGGCGCCTACACCGTCGGTTTCCCCTACGCCAGTTTCCTTCTGGGGGATGTCACCGCCGCCACGCAATATGCGCCGGTGGATGCCCGCATGTTCAAGTCCCAGTGGGCTATGTTCATTCAGGACTCCTGGAAGGTCACGCGCAAGCTGACGGTGGATTACGGCCTGCGCTGGGACTACGCCACTGCTGCCCAGGAAGAGTATGGCCGCTCGGCGGATCTGGGTGTGAACGTGCCGAACCCGGCTGCTGGAGGGCGCCTTGGTGCTCCAATCTTCCAGGCGACCTGCGGATGCACCTTTGTGCACAACTATCCCTATGCCATCGGTCCCCGGCTGGGCGTCGCATATCAGATTAATCCCAAGACCGTGTTTCGCGGCGGCTGGGGCATCGCCTACGGATTTGCTCCGGACATCAGCATCCAAAACACAGCGGATGTGACCAACACGCCGACCGGCACTAATGCGTTTCTTCCCCTTAACGTTCCGGGCACCATCCCACAACCGACGTGGCCCAATTTCAGCGTGGGCCAGACTCCTCTGCCGGGCGCCACCACCAGCAGCTTCCTCGCCTATCTCGATCCCGGCGCTTCCCGGCCTCCGCGCCAAAACCAGTGGAGTTTGGGATTACAGCGTGAGATCACCCGTGACTTCGTGCTCGAAGGCGCTTATGTGGGGAACCGCGGAGTGTGGTGGAGCGGTCCGCTGGGGTATCTCAATCAGCTATCGCCCCAGGCGCTTTCGACCGTCGGATTGTCGCCCTATACCAACGCGGCCGACGACCTGCTCCTCGGCTCCGCAATCAGCGCTACCTCGGTCATCCAACGATTTGGGAACCTGACGCCGTACTCCGGCTACGCGACTACCAATACGCTGTTGAACGCTCTCCGTCCATTCCCACAGTTCAGCACGATCGGCGTCACCAATTCGCCCACCGGCCGGACCTTCTACGACTCTCTTCAGATGAAGGGGACCAAGCGGCTTTCCCACGGCTTGCAAGTGAACGGAACATTCACCTGGTCCAAGGCACTGGTCGGAATCCGTCCCAATTTGTTCGTGCCCTCGGACAAGTCGCTTCAGGCCACTGACCAGCCATTCCTGTTCAATGCCAATATCATTTATACGACCCAAAAGTGGACCGAAAACAAGATCGTGGCGATGTTGACGAAGGACTGGGGGATCGGCGCATTCCTGCAATATGGCAGCGGTCTGCCGTTAGCTCCGCCGGCGGCGACGACCACCAACTACATTGGCGGCAGTGAGCAATTTCGGGTTCCAGGGCAGCCCTTGTTCCTCAAGAACCTGAATTGCGGCTGCATCAACCCTTATTTCGATCAGGTCTTGAATCCCGCCGCCTGGGCCAACCCCGCCAATGGGACCTTCGGTCCGGCGACAGGAACCTACTATGGGGACTTCCGCTCCGCGCGCCGCCCGCAAGAGGATATGAACCTGAGCCGCACGTTCCGCTTCAAGGAGCGGTATGCTTTGCAGATCCGCGGCGAGTTTGTGAACATCTTCAACCGCACGCAGATCGGCAATCCCAGCACGACGGCCCCATCGGCGGCCCTCAGCAAGAACTCAGCGGGTCAGTATAGCGCTGGTTTTGGAGTCATCAACGAGACGCTGTCGGGTCCGCAGGTCGCGCCGTCCTATACGCAGAACGCGGTTGTAGGGCAGTTGTACCAACTTCCGCGCACGGGCACGCTGATCGCGCGATTCAGTTTCTAGGACTCCGCTCCCTTCGGTCACGGCTCAGCCAGAGTTTCCGAGCCACGACCGGAGGGAGTGGTGTTGGATCAGGGATTACAATACGGGCAGTGGCCCCTCACATTGTCCAGATCAACATTTCGAACGGTGGAGTGCCTAAGCGCCCCATCGCGGAAGGTCACGCCACTCCGCTGGGCATTGAGGGCGATTGCCATGCGCATCCGGAGATTCATGGCGGGCCGAAAAAGGCGCTGCTATGGATCTGTGAGGAAGCCATCGAGGAGTTGAAGGCGCTGGGCTATCCGCTCTATCCGGGCGCGCTGGGAGAGAATCTGACCACTCGCGGAGTGGATCGGCGCGGGTTGCGCATCGGCCAGCGCTGGCGCGCCGGAGGCGTGGTGATGGAACTGACCAAGGTCCGCGAGCCGTGCAGCAGTATCCAACTGTACGGGCTGGACATCGGCACGGCGGTATATGATCAAAGCGTCAAGTCTGGAGACTGGTCGTCGCCGCGGTGGGGCTTGAGCGGGTTTTACGCGTCCGTGATTCAGCCCGGACCTCTCCGCACGGGCGATAGTTTAGTGTTGCTGGACCCAGTTGTCTAAATGCAGCGTCTGCTCACGTTTCCCTTTCGGGACCATCCGCGCGCGATGCGCGAGATCGCGGATCTGGCCCGGAGCCTTCCCGTCACCGTTCGCAACCGTTTCGATCTGCTGCTGGCGGCCTCGCCGGCGCCCGAGTTGTGCTTGCAGAATTTCGCGCGCCTGCGCGAGCGCCAGCCGGCGGCTTTCGAGCATTTGACGCGATCCACCGCCGCGCTCCGGCACTTGGTGGCGGTTTTTGCCTACAGCCGCTTTCTCGCGGAGGAGGTTCTGGAGCATCCGGATTGGGCCGAGCAGCTCCTCGATTTGAATGAGCTTACCAACGTCATCACCGCCGATGCGCTCCGCGCACAGCTCGAAGCCCTGCTGCCGCCCGGCCTTCCGGATCCGCTGGAGCTGGCCAAGTTCCGGAGGCGGCAGATTTTGCGCATTCTCGTGCGCGACGTCCTGGGCCTGGGCACTCTGCCCGAAATCACGGCGGAGCTATCCGACCTCGCCGACGTGCTGGTGGGATTTTCCTATGAGCGTATTCATGCGGATCTGGTGAAACGCTATGGCGTGCCGCGTTCGGAGACAGATTCCAATGAAGCGCACTTCGCGGTGATCGCGCTGGGAAAGCTCGGCGGCGAGGAGCTGAATTACAGCTCCGATATCGACTTGATGTTTGTGTACTCCGAAGCGGGCTACACGGACGGCATCGAGCGCATCACCAATAAGGAGTTTTTCAAGCGCGCCGCGAATCAGTTGACGGGGCTGCTCTCCACCTACACGGCGGAGGGCATGTGCTACCGCGTGGATTTGCGGTTGCGGCCCGACGGTAGCCTGGGGGAGGTGTGCATTTCACTCGACGGCGCGCGCAAGTATTACGCCGAGCGGGCGCGCGATTGGGAGCTGCAGATGCTCATCAAGGCTCGCGTGGCGGCGGGTCATTATCCCACCGGCCGCGCGCTGCTGGATTTCGTGGAGCCGCGGATCTACGCCACCACGCTGGACTTCTCTGCGGTCGAGCAGCTATCGCTGACGCGGGAGCGGCTGAACGAGAAGCTGGCCGCGCGGCAAGCCAAGTGGGGCTTGGCCACCAGGATTCGGACGCGCTCCTCTATCGACGTGAAGCTGGAGCGCGGCGGCATCCGGGATATCGAATTCCTGGTGCAGTGTCTTCAGCGCTTGTATGGCGGCGCTGAGCCCTGGGTGCGTCATGGCGGCACGATGCTGGCGCTGGCGCGGCTGCAAGGCAAGGATCTTCTCTCAGGAGCCGAATACGGGCGGCTGGCCGCGGCCTACCAGTTCCTCCGGCACCTGGAACACCGGCTCCAGTTCGAGGACGACTTGCAGACGCACACGCTGCCTTCGAACGCCGATGCGCTGGAGTTGCTGGCCCGGCGCATGCCGGGAGGAGAGTCTTCGGCATGGCTGATGCGCGAGCTGCGCGGACATTTCAGCCGCGTCATGGAAATCTACGAGCGTGTCGTCCGCTCGCAAACCGCGCCGGCGGAAGCTCCGCTGCGTTATGACGGCCCCCACCCGAGCGTCTCGCGTCCGAGCAACCTTGTACTGGCGCTGGATCAACGCGCCCCCGCGCTGGCGTCGGCCCTGGGGCGCGCGCACTTGCAAAAGGGATATCGCGCCTTCGAGCACTTTCTCGAGCGCCTGTCGGATGATCCGATCCGGCTGGACCTTCTTAACGCCAACAGCGAGGTGGCCGAGCATACGCTCGACCTGTTCGAACACAGTCCATATTTCGCCGAGGAGCTTATTCGCACGCCGGAGCTGCTGGACGAGATCCTGCGTTCCCAGGCTCCCTTGGCGGTGGAGGAGCCGCCGCCGCATGAGCTGCCCGAGCTGCGGCGCTGGTTTCGCCGCGAGATGGTGCGCATTCAGACCGAGAGCGTATGCCGCTCCCATCCGATCTTCGACACCCTGGCGCGCACCTCGGAGCTAGCCGACGCCGTGATCGAACGCGCGTACCAGATCGCCGTGGCCGAGACGCTCCGGACCCATCCGCCGCAAAACGCCGCCTACCAGCCGTTGAATCAGATGTGGGTAATTGCGCTGGGCCGGCTGGGCATGCGCGAGTTCGATCTGGCCTCCGATGCGGACCTGGTATTCGTGCTAGCCGATTCCGACGCCGCGGAACTGCAATTTTGGACCCGCGCCGCCGGGCATCTTGTGGACATGGTCGCCGCCTACACCGGAGATGGAGTGCTTTTCACGGTGGATACGCGCCTGCGGCCCAACGGTGGCGGCGGCCCGCTGGTGCAAACCGAGAGCGCGGTGAAGGATTACTTCAAACACAATGCCGAGGCTTGGGAGGGGATCACGTATATGAAATCGCGCGCCGTGGCCGGCGATCCCGCCCGTGCTGAAGCGTTTCTGCACCAACTCCAGGAGGAGGATTGGATGCGCTACGGACAAGGCGGGAGGTCCCGCTCCGAGCTTCGTCAGATGCGCCTCCGGCTGGAGAAAGAACAAGGGCCTTTGCGTCCGCTCAAGGCCGGACGCGGCGGATACTACGACATCGATTTCTTACTCATGTACCTGCGGCTCAAGAGCGCCGGCGTCTTCTTCCGTGTGTTGAACACGCCTGCGCGCATCGAGGTTCTCGAGAGCATGGGAGATATGGATCGGGCCGCGGCGCAATTCCTGCTGGACGCGGCTACGTTCTATCGCGCGCTGGATCACGCTCTACGGGTTCTGTCGGGGCACGCCGAAGGGAAGCTTCCCAAGTCCGAGGTGCATCGGGACACCATTGCCGCGCTGCTGAGAAGATGGACGCCGATTCGGCTGACCGAGCTCGGAGAGATCCGCAATCAGGTCCGGGCCGTCTTCGCAAAGCAATTCGGTTAGAGCCGTGAAACCGGGCTAGGTGTTACGCGCCGGCGTTCTCCGCGCGGACGATTTCGCCGACATGCTCCACCCCCAAAAGACGGCGGCCATGGACTGCCAACTCGAAGCGATCCTTGACGCCGGTCTTCTCGAAGATATGCATCAGGTGGACCTTCACGGTCCCGGCGGTGATAGACAGGGCGACCGCGATCTCCTTGTTCTTCAAACCGCCGCAAACATGATGCACGATCTCCTTTTCCCGGGGCGTCAACCGCGGCGATGCACGGCGCTCAGTCTGCCCATCCGGATGAGGCAGCGTGTTCTCGATCCACACATTGCCGCGGCCCACGGAGCGCAGGCATTCCCGCAGCGATTCCACCGGGAGATTCTTCTTGATGATGCCGCGGGCGCCCAATTGCAGGGCGCGGAAGCAATCGACTTCAGCTAAGTCGTTCACCCACAGCACGGGTTGGCAGCGCACCCAGGTGCTTTTCACATCGCTGATGAACTGGAAGACCATCTTAAGGCCCGAGGTCTGATCCACCAGAATGAGATCGGGACGATGCTGGCGTATGGCCTCCAGCGCCTCGCTCATATTCGATACCGCGCCAAGCAACTCCAGGTCTTCGCACACACCGAGGACTTTCGCCAAACCTTCGACGACAATCGGCTGAGATTCGCAGGCAAATACTGTGAGTCGATCCACCAGAGTTCCCTTAATGTGGGGTAGATCGACTGAGAAAGAATAGGGGTGTAGGTACTAGGTGTCGATTACCTCAGGTGTAAGGGAGCGATACGCCAGAGCAAGCCCCAGAGCGGCCACGGCCGATGCCGTTAAACCCCATCCGCTCAACAATCCACGCTCGATCAGAAAGCCTCCCAGCGGCGGCGCGCAGATCTGGGCGACGGAGGTGAGCGATTGGGTCAGCCCTAGCACCACGCCTTGCTCTTCGCGGGAGGCTTCTTGGGTGATCATGCTGGTGAGAGTCGGACGGACCAAACCTCCGATCGATGTCACCACGGTGGCGATGAGAAGTACGGGAAGGCTGTGGCACAAGGCCAAGATCACGTAACCCGCGGCATATCCAGCGAAACCCGCCCGCAGCAACGGTTTCTCTCCAAAGCGTTTAACCAGGCGTCCCAGCGCGGGACCCTGCAAGAAGATCCCCAGGAATCCCGCGAAGGCCCACACATAGCCCAGTTGCACCGGACCGAAAGGCATCCCGTGATAGGTGAGGCGGCGCTCGACAAATAGCGGAAGGCCGGAAACAAACATGGAGAAACTGAAGGCGAAGGCGAAGAACTCGAACAGCCGCGCGGCCAGCAGCGGCCTGCGAAAATACTCGACGTATGCGCCCCATTGGACCAGCGAAATCCTTGTGCCACCGGGCCCAGTCGCCTTGGCTTGCCCCGGCTTGACCGAAGGCAGCAGCAGCGACGTTGCGATAATGCTGGTGGCGGAAAGAAACGCCGCGGCAAGAATCGGGTAGCGATAGTCGTAGCCTGCCAGGAAGCCGGAAATTGCGGGTCCGATCAGGAAACCCATCCCGAAGGCGATGCCGATGATCCCGAAGGACTTTGCGCGCTCCTCCGGCTTAGTCACATCCGAAATGTAAGCCTGCGCCAGGGAAAGATTGCCGGCGGTCGACCCGTCGATAGCCCTCGCCAGAAACAGGATCCACAGGTTGGGTGCGAAGGCGGTGATCAGGAATCCGGCCAGCGTGCCGGCCTGGCTCACGATTAGCAGAGGCTTCCGGCCCATGTGATCCGACAGACGGCCGAGCAATGGTCCGGAGATCAACTGGCACATCGCATAAATGCCGATCAACCAACCTACCTGAAACGGGCTGGCCCCGAGTTTCTCGGCGTAGAACGGCAGCAGCGGGATCATGATCGTCAATCCGAGCACGTCGACGGCGACGATCAGGAAAATGGGGAGCAGCGGCGAGGAGCGCAACTTCTATGATGGCATGGTCCGAGTATGCTGCCATGCTCCGGGTATGACGCGCCATGCCTGCGAGTTAAGATAGAGATGATGGAGACAGCTCAGGAGTTCTACCGCATTCAAAAACTGCCGCCCTACGTATTTGCCGTCATCAATGAGATGAAGGCAAAGGCACGGGCTGCGCAACTGGATGTGGTGGATCTGGGTATGGGCAATCCCGATGGCGCAGCCCCGCGCGCGGTGGTCAGCAAGCTGGTGGAGGCAGCGCGCAATCCGCGCAATCACCGCTATTCGCTTTCCCGGGGCATTCCGCAGCTTCGCAATGAGATCGTCAAGCGCTACCAGCGAAACTACGGCGTCGAGCTTGACCCGGATAAAGAGGCCATCGTCACGATCGGCGCGAAGGACGCCCTGGCGCACTTGTTGTTCGCCGTGATCGGCCCCGGCGACGCGGTGGTGTCGCCGAATCCGTGTTACCCGATTCACCAGTACGGAGTCATCATGGCGGAAGGGCACGCGTGCATGCTGCCCATGCCCGATCCGGCGACGTTTCTCGAACGACTGGAAGACTTGTACCGCAAATCGGCGAAAAAGCCGGCCATGCTGCTACTCTCGTTCCCGCATAATCCCACAACAACGTGCGTGGATCTGGATTTTTTTAAAGAAATTATCCGGCTGGCGGCGCATCATGGCACCATGGTGGTGCATGATTTCGCCTATGCCGATCTCGGCTTCGACGGTTACAAGCCGCCCAGCATTCTCCAGGTGGAAGGCGCCAAGGAAGTGGCGGTGGAGATTTTTTCGCTATCCAAGAGCTACAACATGGCAGGATGGCGCGTGGGCTTCTGCCTGGGCAACCCCAAAATGATTCACGCCCTGGCCCGCATCAAGAGCTATCTGGATTACGGCGTCTTTCAACCCATTCAGATCGCCTCCATCATCGCGCTGCGGGAGTGCGAGGAGGATACCAAGAAAATCTGCGCCGTTTATCAGAAGCGGCGCGACGTCCTGATTCAGGGACTAAATCGCGCGGGTTGGCCGGTTGAGCCGCCCCAAGGGACCATGTTCGTGTGGGCTCCTCTGCCGGAGCGGCACAAACACCTTGGATCGCTCGAGTTTTCAAAGATGCTGCTGGAGCAGGCCCTGGTGGCGGTCTCTCCGGGAATCGGCTTCGGCCCCCTGGGCGAAGGACACGTTCGTTTTGCGCTTATCGAAAACCCACATCGCACGCGCCAGGCAACCGCCGGCATCAAGCGCATGCTGCAATCCGGGTAGGTGGGTTCCAAAGCAGGAATCAACGATATGGCTGCGCTTCCCGATCGCTACGCGGACGCCTCTCCCCGAGGGGCTTTGCTCGATCTGCGCGATCTTCAGCCCGAGCACCTGGCTCCGCTGCTCGAGGAGGAAATCGAGGCGTGGCGAAGCGGCCTGGATTGGGATTTCTGCGCGTCGGCCGATCTGGTCAAGCGTTTCGTGCAGGTGCGCGCTCTAAATGGGTTCGCGCTGCTCGAAGGCGGCGCCCGCAGCGCCACCGTCGCCGGCTACTGTTATTACGTGGCTGAAGAAGGCAAGGGGCTGATCGGAGATTTCTACATACGCCAATCCGCGCGCACGGTGCAGAACGAGAATCGGCTGCTGGAGGCGGTGCTCGAATCCATGTGGAGGACGCCGGGGATGCGCCGTGTCGAGGCCCAGTTGCTGATGTTGAGCTCGCATTTGAATCGCCCCGTGCCCTTCCCGCGCTGGCACCGGATGTTTCCGCGCGGTTTTTTCGAAGTCCCTGTTGCCGCGGGCTCACTGCCTCCGCGCGAAACGGGCTCGGCCATCTCGCCCTGGACCGTGAGCCTGAGCGAGGAAACGGCGCGGCTGATCGCCGTCTCCTACCGCGGCCACGTGGACAGCCAGATCAACGATCAGTACCGCTCTCCCGCGGGCGCGCTCCGTTTCCTGGCAAACATCGTGCAGTTTCCCGGATGCGGCATGTTCTACGCGCCCGCCTCCTTTGCCGCACGGGACCGCGGCAGCGGAGCTCTGTGCGGAGTATCGCTGGCCAGCATGGTGGCCCCCGATGTCGGCCACATCACGCAACTCTGCGTCGCGCCGTCGCACCAAGGCCGGGGAGTTGGATACGAACTGCTGCGGCGGTCCCTCGACGCGCTGGCTTTGCACGGCTCCCGCAGCGCCAGCCTGACCGTCACCGCGGACAATCTCGCCGCCGTCCGCCTCTACGAGAGCCTGGGCTTCCGCAGCCGCCGCGATTTTGCGGCGTTCGTCTGGGAGATGGCCTGAATCGTCAGGACCCGGTCCTAGGACTCTTGGCGATCTTCAGGGCAAGCGGTTCAGTATCGTTTGGACTATCTTCCCATTGATCCTTGGTAGTGGATGGACCAGACTGTGATGGATAACGAAAGGTCCAGCATGAGCAGAGTAGCCGACGCCCTGAGAAGAGCCAACGCAATCCAGTCACAGCCGGCACGAACCGAGGAAGCCGATACAGCGCCGGTTTGGCCCTCCATAAAAATTGATATGGAGCGGCGTGTATGCTCCATTGTGACTGACGCGCGCGAGGAGGCCGCACCGGAAGATGTGGGCACAACGCCGCCTGCGAATTCGCGAGGCTTGAAAGACCATCCGCTGCTCCGCCAGCGTTGGGTGCGGCGGGCGCTGAGATTCGCTGGCATTCGCACCGGAGCGCCGGCGCTCACCTGCCGGGGATTGACGCGCGTGGGCCAACCCTGCCGCGGCCCGGCTATGGCCAACGGCTTCTGCCGCCAACACGGCGGCTCCCGCTCCGGCATGCTGGCCGAAACGACGCGGAGCCTGCTCCAACGCCTCTCTGTGACGCGCTAGCCTAGCGGCTAGATCAGTGTCACAGTGCTCATGAACCGATGTGGGGCGGACGCCATTCTCCGCGGCGGGGCCCCCCAGGCCAGGCTTACACGTGCTCGTCGAACTCCGCTTCCGGCTGCGGGAGCACGTCGTTCTCGCCGGCCATCCACACATACAGCGTAGGGAGCAGGAAAATGCTCATGACCAGGTCGGAAATGAGACCTCCCACAACCACGATCGCGAACGGCCGCTGCGAATCCGACCCGATTCCGTGCGACATCGCCGCCGGAAGCAGTCCCAGCGTGGCCACCAGCATCGTCATCATGATGGGGCGAAGTCTCAGGACCGCTCCCTCGACGGCGGAATCCGCGATAGTGTGCCCGCGCACGCGGAGCTGATTGATGTACTCCAGCATGATGACGCCCGTTTGCACGGACACTCCGAACAGCGCCAGGAATCCCACGCCTGAGGACACGCTGAAGTTGGTGTGCGTAATCAGCAGCGCGAGCAAACCGCCCACGCGCGCAAGCAGCACGTTCACCATAATGAGCAGCGCCCACTTGAAGGAGCGGAACATGCTGTAGAGAATGATAAAGATCAGAAAGACGGTGAGCGGGACGACGTAATCCAGTTTGGCTTGCGCGCGCTGTTGGCTTTCGTACTCGCCTTCCCAGCCGATGCGATAGCCGGTCGGCAACTGGACTTTGGAGGTCTTCGGGAAGAGGTTCGGATCTACCTTGCTTTGGGCTTCGTTTACCGCTCCGCCCAAGTCGCGCCCGCGGACGCTGTACTTTATGGCGACATAGCGTTGGTTCTTTTCGCGGTAAATTTCAGAACCGCCGTCTCTTTCCTCGATTTTGCAAAGCTGCGCGAGAGAGACGCGCTCACCGCTGGGAGACAGCAGGCGAATGTTCTCGATGGCTTCTTTGGTGTTCCGGTATTGCGGGAGATACCGCATCACCAGGTCGTAACGTTGCTCGCCTTGAAGCACCTGCGTGAGAGCGTTTCCCCCCACGGCGGTATTAATCGCATCCTGCACATCCGCGACATTAATCTGATACCGTGCAGCGGCCTGCCGATTCACCTCGAAGTTATCGTTCGGCTGACCCAGGACGTGAAAAACCCCCAGGTCCGCGATCCCCTGGATCTGCCGCATGATCTTGACGACCTCTTCGGCCTTGTCTTCGAGAACGTGCAAATCGTCGCCGTAAATCTTGGCGGCGAGCTGCCCTTTGACTCCGCTCACCGCTTCCTCCATGTTGTCCGCGATGGGTTGCGAGAAATTCCAGATCACGCCCGGGATCTTTTCGAGCTCGCTGTTCATGGACGCGATCAGCTCATCCTTGTTTTGGTGAAATACGGGTCGCCAGTCTTCCTTCTGCTTCAGGTCGACGAAGTACTCGGTGTTGAAGAAACTGGTGGTGTCGGTGCCGTCGTCCGGCCGGCCGGTTTGGCTGGTGCATTGTGTCACTTCGGGCCAGCGGCAAAGGAGGAGCCGGGCCTGATTCATCAGCCGGATGCCTTCCGTGGGGCCGGTGCTGGGAGCCAGCGTGCCGCGCACCCACAGCGCGCCTTCATCCAGATGCGGAAGGAACTCGGAGCCGATCAAGGGACCAAGCCACAAGTAGACCGCTACGCCGAACCCCGCGACTCCGGCGGCCACGGTGAGGTAGCGCAAGCGGATGGCGACTCGAAGGGCATTGCGGTATACCTTAGTCAACCAGACCATCACCGGGTTATGCCATTCCTTGGTGCCCTTGGGAAAGAAGATGCTCGCCAGGGCTGGGGCGATCAGCATTGAGAAGATGATCGCTCCCAAAAGAGCGAATGCCACGGTCCAGGCCATGGGCTTGAACAATCGCCCTTCTACGCGCTCCAGCGTGAAAATAGGCAGATAGGCGGTGATGATGATGGCCACCGCGTAGAATACCGGCCGCTGCACCTCATGCGCCGCGTCGAAAATCTTCTGCTTCGCCGTTCTATCGTCGTGGCCGGGGCGGCTCAGGTGCCGGACGATGTTCTCCACCATCACCACCGCGCCATCCACCACCATTCCGAAGTCCAGTGCGCCAAGAGACAGCAAGTTCGCCGGAATGCCTTTGAGGTTTAAACATGTCGCGGCGAACAGGAGCGAAAACGGAATGGTCAGAGCCACGATAATCGCTCCCCGGATGTTTCCGAGAAACAGGCACAGGATAATGACCACCAGCAGAATGCCGTCCGTGAGGTTGTGCAGAACCGTGTGAGTGGTGTAGTGCACCAGATCGCTGCGATCGATGAACGGAACCACCGTCACGCCCTTCGGCAAAATGAAATGGTTCAGCTCCTTCACCTTGTCGTGAATTCCCACTAATGCCGCATCGGCTTCGGCGCCCTTACGCAGCAGCACGATGCCCGAGACCACATCGTCGTTGTCGATGATCTTTCCGTCTTCGCGGTGACGCGCCCGCGCGAACTGGCCCAGCCGGATCTTCGGACCTTGTTGGACTACGGCGATGTCCTTGACGTGCAGCGGCGTACCGGTTTTGGTGTAAAGAACGGTGTTCTCGATGTCACTGACGTCCCGGACCAAGCCAACTTCCGCAATGTTGATCTGTTGCAGACCGGCTTCGACAAAACTGCCTCCGGCGTTGGCGTTGTTGTTGGTGATCTGCTGCTCCACCTGGCCGATACTCAATCCGTAAGCGATCAGCTTGTTGGGATCCACCCGAACTTGATATTCACGCGTCGGCCCGCCGAAACTGGCCACGTCTACGATGTTGGGGACCGATTTGAAGTTCTTCTCCACCACCCAGTCTTCAATTGACTTCAGGGCCATCACGTCATACTGCGGGTTGGTGCTATGCAGCGTGAAGAAATAAATCTGGCCGGCAGGGCTCCAGTCCGTTTGTATTTGCGGCGCGACGCCGGCGGCAACCGCGGCGGGGGGAAGAGTGACTTGCGTAATCCGCTCCAGCGCCCGCTCACGATCCCAGGCATTCAGTTCTTCGTCATCGAAAATGAGCTTTACATCCGAGAGACCGAAGAGCGAAAAGGATCTCAAGTGG
>Ga0209415_10001060_pt1 | contig 52431 bp, 42 predicted proteins | sample PeaSoiSIISIP2007_FD_187696 | JGI IMG/M metagenome (GOLD analysis project Ga0209415, IMG submission 187696) | Peat soil microbial communities from Weissenstadt, Germany - SII-SIP-2007 (SPAdes) (version 2) | ecosystem: Environmental > Terrestrial > Soil > Wetlands > Peat | place: Germany... | reverse complement strand
CGTGGCCGCGCTCGAAGCCCAGTCCCAAGCAATCTGGCATACCCTGGAGCTCCCGACGGAGGCACGCATCCACTTCCTTCGCGAACTCGAGAGCGTACTGCCGGGACACCTTCGAGGTCACGCCCGGATCTTCTTCTCGGTTACCGGCGGCGATGCCGTCGAGACGGCGGTCAACATCGCCGACCATGCGCAGGGAAAGCGCGGAACGGTCGCGTTCTCCGGCGCCTACCACGGCGTTCATGGCGGGGTGGTCGGACTCACGAGCGGGCGTCGCTACCATTCGACCTCCTCCTTCGGGGGGGGAACCGTGGTCCGGGTCCCCTACCCGGACCCGTACCGGCCGGTCCTCGGGGCCGACGAAGGTTCGGCGGGCACGATATCCTATCTTGAGCACCTCGTGAACGACCCGTATTCGGGCATCGATTCGATCTCCTCGATCCTCGTCGAACCGATCCTCGGAGAGGGGGGTTATGTCGTGCCCCCGGACGATTTCCTCCCCTCGCTTCGCGAATTCTGCGACCGACACAGCATCCTCCTCATCGTGGACGAGATCCAGACGGGGCTCGGCCGGACCGGGAAGATGTGGGCGGTCGAGCACTCGAAGGTGACCCCCGATATCCTGTGCATCGCGAAGACCATCGGAGGCGGGATCCCGCTCGCCGTCGTCGCATATCGTTCGGACCTGGTCAAGGAACTTCCGAGGGGATTCCACCTGGGTACATTCCGGGCGAACACGCTCGCCCTGGCGGTGGGCGCCGAGACGATACGGGTTCTGAAGGACGGGAACCTCGTCGACCATACTCGGGCCCGCGGCGCCCACCTTCTCTCGCGATTCCACTCCCTCGCGGACCGTCATCCGGCGATCGGGAACGTCCGCGGCAAGGGGTTCATGATCGGGGTCGAGTTCGTGCACGATCGGGCGTCCCGCCTGCCGTGGGGAGACCGCGCGAAGGCGATGCGCTCCGCGCTCCTCGCCCGAGGGGTCCTGATGCATACCTCGGGCGCCTGGGACCAAGTGCTTCGGTTCATGTCACCGCTCGTCATTGAGGACGAACTGCTCGACCGGGGTCTCGGGGCGTTCGAAGACGCCCTCGAGAGCTTCGACTCGGCGCCGCAGCGGCCCGCAGCGACCTCGCCGCACGTCCCGCACCTCGCGGCGCCCTCCACGTACCTGCATCCGCCCCCGGAGCACGCGATCCCCACGCCCGTGGTCCCGGATTTCCCGGGCCGCAACCTCGAGGACGAGGACAGCGACTGAGGGTCAGGGCGAAGCGAAGTTGACCGAGATCAGCTTCACTTCGGTCATCTCTTCCATCGCGTAGCGCAGTCCTTCCCGGCCCAGACCGCTCTCTTTCACGCCCCCGAACGGGAGCGCGTCCCACCGCAGGTTGGTCGGGTCGTTGAGATGGACCCCGCCCGCCCGGATCCGCTTCGCGAGGGAGAACCCGCGGGCGATGTCGCGGGTGTAGACAGCGGCCTGCAGACCGTAGGGCGTGGAGTTCGCGATCCGTACCGCGTCGTCGAGGTCGTGGAACCGGATCACTGGGGCGATCGGTCCGAACGGCTCTTCGCGCGCGACCCGCGCGTCCTCGGGGACCTCGTCCATCACCGTAGGCCGGTAGAAGTTTCCCGGACCGCTCGGGGGACGGGAGCCTCCGGCGAGGACCTTGGCCGACCGGGTCCGCGCGTCCGCCACGAGCTGCTCCATTCGCACGACCGCCGCGCCATCGATGAGGGGACCGACCTCCGTCGTCTCTTCGAGGGCGGGACCGACCCGGAGCGCGTTCGCGCGCTCGGCGAGCGACCGGGCAAATTTCTCCGCGATGGAATCCTGCACCAGGATGCGCTTCGACGCGGTGCAGACCTGCCCGGAGTATCCGAACGCCCCTCGAATTGCGGCGGGGAGCGCGACGTCCATCGCGGCGTCGTCCAGCACGACGAACGGGTCCATCCCGCCCATCTCGAGAATCACCCGTTTCGCATGCCGGCCCGCCTTCTCCGCGATCGCCTTGCCCACCTCGGTCGAGCCGGTGAACGTGACGAGTCGAGTGCTCGGATGCTCGACCAGGGTATCCCCGACCGTTCGCCCCGGCCCTACCACAACGTTCAGGACGCCCGCGGGCAGGCCCGCCGCGGCGAGGTGCTCGGCCAGGCGGAGCGCGGTGAACGGGGCGGCGCTGGTCGGTTTCGCGACGACCGGGTTGCCGGCAGCGAGCGCGGGCGCAATCTTGTGCGAGAGGAGGTTCAGCGGGAAGTTGAACGGCCCGATCGCGACCACGACTCCGATCGGGTCCCGGACGGTGAAGAGGAACCGAGTCTCGTTTCCCGCCGGCCGTTCGTAGGCGTCCGCGGGGAAGCTCTCTCCCCCCAGGTGACGGATCTCCTCGGCGGCCAGTTCGTAGACCCCGACGGCGCGGTCGACCTCGACACGAGAATCCGTGATCGGTTTTCCGACCTCCGACGCGATGAGGCGGGCCATCGTCTCCCGGTCCTCGCGCAGACGAGCTGCGGCGGCGCGCAGGATCTTGGCGCGGAGATGACCCGGGGTCGACCCCCACGAATCCTCGACCGCTGCGGCCGCTTCGACCGCGGCTCGCGCCTCGTCGGCGGAAGCGATCGGCGCCTCGCCGATCGACCGTCCCGTGGAAGGGTCGACGACCGAGGCGTAGTTCCCGCCGGCCGGCGCTCGCCACTCCCCGCCAATGAACAGAGAGCCTCGGCCGCCCGTCGGAACCCCGGCGAGCATCCGTCCCTCTAGGCCGGGTCGCCGTAGACGGTGTAGTGCCAGCTCTTTCGGGCTTGGCCCGTCAGGTCGACGTAGATGTTCTTGACGACGGTGTAGTCGTTGAGTGAGTCGGTGCCCAGGTCCTTTCCGAAACCGGACTGCTTGAACCCGCCGTGCGGCGTCTCCGACCCGAGCGGTAGGTGGTCGTTGACCCAGACGTCCCCGAACCGGAGGGCGTGCGCGGCCCGGATGGCCGTCCGGAGGTCCTTCGTCCATACGCTGCCCGCAAGGCCGTAGGCGACCCCGTTCGCGATCTCGACCGCTTCGTCAAACGTGGAGAACTCCAGCACATCGAGGACCGGCCCAAAGATCTCCTGTTGCGCGATCGCCATGTCGGGCGCGACCGAGTCGAAGACGGTCGGGACGACGAAGGCGCCCTTCGGGTGCTTTTTCCTATCGTCCGTTCCTCCGATCTTGAGCTTCGCGCCCTCGTCCTTTCCCTTCTCCACGAACTCGAGGACCCGTTTTTGCTGGACCGGACTCACGAGGGGACCGAGGTCGGTCCCCCGGGAGATCGGGTCCCCGATGCGGATCGTGCGCACCCGTTCGAGCAGGTGCTGGACGAACTTCGCCCGCACGTTCTTGTGGATGATGAGTCGCGTGGCGGCCGTACAGTCCTGCCCGCCGTTCACGAAACCGCCCACCATCGCACCTTCGACCGCGGCGGCGAGGTCGGCGTCTTCGAAGACGACGAACGGGGCCTTCCCTCCGAGCTCGAGCTGGACCCGCTTCACCGTGGCACTGGCCGCCTCCATGATCTTCTTGCCGGTCGCAGTGTCCCCGGTCAGAGACACCATGTCGACCTTGGGGTTCCGGGAAAGCTCGTCCCCCACCTCCCCTCCCGGACCGGTCACAATGTTGAGCGCTCCCGCCGGGAGTCCTGCATCTTGGAACGCCCGTCCGAGCTCAAGCGAGGAGAGCGGAGTGTAGCTCGCGGGCTTGAGTACTACCGTGTTGCCGACCACGAGGGCGGGCGCGATCTTCCAGACCGCCATCATGATCGGATAATTCCACGGAGTCACCGACGCGACGACGCCGATGGGTTCCCGGCGGAAGATGGTCGTCCCGTCCCCGGTGAACTCGGCCGGGCTCTTCGCGTCGAGCGTCCGGCACGCCCCCGCGTAAAATATGATGTTGTCGATCGAGAAGGGAAGGTCGGCATCCGCCGCCTGTTTGATCGTCTTGCCCTGGTTGCGGCTTTCGAGCTCGGCAATCTCCCCCAGGCGCTGCTGGAGAAGGGCCGCTGCCTTCAGGAATACCTCGCCTCGGGCCCGGGGCGGCAAGCGCGGCCAGGGGCCTCGGTCAAACGCTGCGCGGGCCGCGTCGATCGCCCTCCGGGCGTCCTCGCGGGAGCCTTTCGGAACCGTTCCGAGCGAGGAGGCGTCGAACGGGTTCGACACGGCCATCGTCTCCTCCCGCGACGCCTCGACCCACTCTCCACCGATGAGCATCGTTCGGTCCATGGTTTCGGCCCGCGGGCCGGAGCCCGGCGCCTCTAAAGAGGGTGCGGGCGGACGGTCGTTTGCGCCCGCTACACCCCCCCATGGCACACTTTATCAAGGGGGAGGCAGGTTCCGCGCGGGGCGTTCTGAGGTCTCGTCGATGAAACCACGTACCCGGAACATTGTAGTGATCGCCATCGTTGTGGTGCTCGTGGCTGCAGGAATCGGCACCTACTTCGCCCTGCAGCACACCTCAACCTCGAGCTGCGGGTCGGGCCAAACCGCGAACATCTGCATCGACCAGGCCGAGATCCCCGATTCGCTCGACCCGGCGGTGACGTTCTCGACCCCCGGCTGGGCCGCGGTGCAGCAGGTCTACCAGGGACTCGTGAACTACAATGGCTCGAGCGTGACCAGCTTCGCCCCGGTGCTCTCGTCGAGCTGGGTCGACTCGTACAACCCGAACACGAACCTCTCGACCTACACGTTCGAGCTGCGCCAAGGGGTGGTCTTCTCGAACGGGGACCCGTACAACGCGTACGTCCAGTGGTACAGCTTCTATCGAAGCCTGTTGCTGATCCAAGGACCCCAGTTCATCCTGGAGCAGAACTTCTTTTCCACCAATTTCAACCCCGCCAGCCCGCTCGGCTACTACTCCTCGACAGCGGCGGCCGACCAGGCGGCCAACACGACGCTCGCGAACGACCTCAATAGCTGGAACTTCGAATCCCCCAACGCAACCCAGATCGCCCAGATGGAGTTGCCCAATCAGTCGTTCCAGGTCATCAATGCGTACTCCATCGCGCTCAATCTAGGCTACGGCTATTTGGCGAGCAACTACACCTACCTGCTCGCGTCGATCTCGGCCCCGAACTCCTACGCGGTGGACCCGAAGTGGGTCGACCAGAACGGGGGCGTTTCCGTGGGGAACGTCAACGACTACCTCTCGACCAACACGCTCGGCACTGGACCCTACGTCCTCGTCAACTACAACGGGGTCGGCGGAGGCGGTTACACGTTGAAACAGAGCTCGAATTATTGGGCCGCGTCGGCCTTCGCCACGGAGCCGTGGAACAATAATCTTCAACCCGCGAACGCGTCGGTCGAGGTCATCTTCCAGGACACGATCGAGGTCACGACCAACGACATCCTCAACGGAAAGGTCTCCGGCGCGTCGTTCGCGTACATCGGACCTTCGACCATCGCGCAGCTCCAGGGACATTCGAACGTCGTCGTCCAGGCCCTGCCCATCATCTATGGGGCGACGAGTGGCTCCTGGTGGATCTTCCTCAACTCGAGCGTGTATCCGTTCAACAATCTCTCCGTGCGGGAGGCGATCACTCACGCGATCAACTACAACCAGATCATCCAGGAGGCATTCGGAGGGTACGCGTCCCAATGGGTGGGACCGGTGCCGCCCGGCTATCCCTACGACAACAACGTGACCGCCCAGGAGCCCTACTATCAATACAACCCCGCGCTGGCCCAGAAGGAGATCCAGGATTCCCCCTGCCGGAATGCAGCGTGTAAGGGCACCTCGATCAATTACATGTACCTCAACACGGGCGCGGATTGGGTCGATACCGCGTCCTTGTTACAAGCGCAGCTCGCGGCGATCAACATCACCATCAACCCGGTCGGCGTGAACCTGGCGCAGCTCTACCAAGAGCAGGGGTTGGACAAGGGCGTCTGCGTCTCCTCGACGAACGCGAACGGTGGACCGTTCTATATGGGCCAGGAGTTCTACACGTCCGACTACATCTCGCCGGACGACTGGACCCAGAACGACTTCGTCAGCACGGGCAGTGCGAACGCCTGTATGGCCGGCTTCAACAGTGTCGCGTCCCCCAGCTACAACTCGACCCTCTACAACCTCACCTACACGGCGGCCGCCGAGTCGAACGCGGCCAACCTCACCGCCGACTACACCACGATGACCCAGGTCCTCTACAACAACTACACCGAGATCTGGCTGGTCGTGCCGACGGCGTTCGCGGTCTACGCGTCGAACCTCCACGGGATCGTCCAGAACCCGATGGGGAGCGCCGAGCCGTTCGTGATAGCGCTCAACACCCAGTATCTCACATAGGCAAGGACTCGGAGGAGGGCGGCACCGAACCGGCCGGCGTTCCGGTCCCGGGCGTGGGCTCGGTGGCGAGCAGCGACTCGGGCGCGATATCGCGCACCTCCTCAGCGCGGTGGCAGGCCACCAACCGGTCGGCCCCCGCCATCGGGAGGAGCGGGGGGTCCTCGACGCGACACCGGTCGATGACGAACGGGCACCGCGGCGCGAATCGGCAGCCGGGCGGAAGATCGACGAGCGAAGGAATGTCTCCCCCGATCCGGTAGCGGGTACGGCGGCGGCTGGCGTCCGGCACGGGGACGGCGGCGAGCAGTGCTTTGGTGTAGGGGTGGACCGGGTGCTCGAGGAGCGCCCGGACGGGCCCGTGCTCCACGATCCGGCCGAGGTACATCACGGCGACCCGGTCGGCGGCGAACCGGACCGCCGCGACGTTGTGCGTGATCAGCACGTAGGCCATCCCCCGGGAGCGCTGGAGTTCAACGAGGCGGTTGAGGATCTGGGCCTGGACCGCGACGTCGAGCGCGCTCGTGGGTTCGTCGAGGACGATCAGCCGTGGGCTCACGGAGAGCGCGCGAGCGAGCGAGAGGCGCTGGCGCCCGCCTCCGGAGAACTCGTGGGGATACTGGTCCAGGCAATCGACCGGGAGGCCCACTGTCGGCAAGAGGGCTCGAACGCGGTCGCGGACCTTCTTGCCCCTCAAGCCTTCCTGCGCCCGGATCGGTTCGCCGACGATCTGCCAGACCCGGAGCCGCGGGTCGAGCGAGCCGACCGGGTCCTGGAAAACGATTTGGATATTGCGTCGCCAGGTCCGAAGCGCCTTGCCCTTGAGATGGGTCACGTCCTGACCCTCGAACCGGATCGATCCCGAGGTCGGCTCGTGGAGCCGGGCGAGCATCCATCCGAGGGTCGTCTTCCCCGACCCGGATTCGCCGATCAGGCCCAGGGTCTCACCGGGCCCCACGGTGAGCGAGACTCCGTCGACCGCATGGATCGCTTTGGCCGGGCGTCTCGACAGCTGGTCGGCAAGACTCCGCGTGATCGGGAAGTGCTTCTGGAGGTCGATCATCTCGAGGAGGGGAGTGCCTTCGGTCATGGTAGTCCGGGCACCTCGTCCGCGAAGTAGCAGGCGCTCCGGTGAATTCCGGGGGTGTCCGGGTTCGCGGTCTTGTCGATCGGGGCGAGGGGCGGGTGTTCTCCCCGGCAAATGTCCTTCACGAGCGGGCAGCGCGGGTTGAACCGGCACCCGGGCGGTGGTCGGGAAAGGTTGGGGACCGATCCGGCGATCGAGTCGAGCGGTCCTTCCGATTTGTATTTCGAGGGAGCGGCCTTGAGCAGCGCCTTCGTGTACGGGTGGCGCGGCGATCGGAAGACCTCCGCGACCGGACCGTACTCGACGATGCGGCCGGCGTACATGACGCCGATCTCGTCGGCGGTTTCGGCGATGACCCCGAGGTCGTGGCTGATGAAGAGAATCGCCGCGTCCACTTCCTCGATCAGCTCTTTCATCAGGGTGAGCACCTGGGCTTGGATCGTGACGTCGAGGGCGCTCGTCGGCTCATCGGCGATCAGCAGCGACGGTTTCTCCGAGAGCGCCATCGCGATCATGATCCGCTGGCGCATCCCTCCCGAGAGCTCGTGCGGATAGAGGTTGAGGATCGTCTCGGGGTCGTTGATGCGAACGAGCCGCAGGTACTCGAGGACCTCGTCGCGGAACTCCGATCGTGTCCGCAGGCGGTCCCGGGCGGCTTCCTCGACCGCTCCGTCCGGAATGATCGATTTCGTGAGCGACCCACCGACGGTAATGGGGGCGGCCGGTTTCGAGTAATCGAACGGGACGTCGCCACCCTGGAACGACTTCACCCACCCCATATCGCGGTAGTGACGGATCCGGATCGATTCCGCGATCTGGTCGAACACGCGGTAGGCCGGGTTGAGCGAGTTGAGCGGCTCCTGGAAGATCATCCCGATCCCGGTGCCGCGCACCATCGGGAGCTGCCGTTTCGGAACTTTCACGAGGTCGGTCCCGCGGAAGATGATCTCTCCGCCGCCGATCGTCGCGGGAGGTTCGGGCAACAGGCGGGGAATGGCCTGCGCGAGAGTGCTCTTCCCGCAACCCGTCTCCCCGACGATCCCGACGACCTGGCCCGGGTAGATCTGGAGCGACACGTCCGAGACCGCGTAGAACGTCCCGGCGCCGACCGTGTAGGTGATCGAAAGGTGTTGAACGTCGATGACGGGTTCGGTCATGACCGCGTCCCCGTATCGATGATCCCGACCGGGGCGACCGGGTTGGAATCGGTCACCGCCTCCGAAGCGACCGCGAGGGGCGCGGGGGCTTCGGGAGGCGGTTCATGGGCGATGGTGCCCCGGACGAACGCCCGGCGGGTGCGGGGGTCGAGGATGTCACGGAGCCCGTCCCCGAGCAGGCTGAACGCGAGGACGGTGACGAAGATGGCGGCCCCGGGCGCGATGACGAGCCAGGGATAGACGTTGGAGGAACCCGTCTGCTGATAGAACGCGAGCATCGCCCCCCACTCGGGGTTCGGTCCGGGGTATTTGCTCGCGACACCGATGAACCCGATCGTGGAGTACGTCACGAGCACGGTCCCGATGTCGAGCGTGAAGTAGACGATGGTCGGTTCGAGGACGTTCCGCAACACGTGCCGCAGCAGGATCCGGTTCTCGGTGACGCCGGCGGCCCGCGCAGCGTTCACGTACGGCAAGTGCTTCACCGCAAGCACTTCCCCGCGTACGAGACGAACGTAGAACGGCCACCAGGTGATGGTGATCGCGAGCACGGTCGGACCTACTCCCAAGCCCAACACCCGGGTCAGGGCGAGGGCCAAGATGAGGCTCGGGAACGAGAGGAAGATGTCCGTCACGCGCATGATCGATACCGAGGTCCAGCCGCCGATCGTTCCGGGGGTGTTGTAGAACCCGGCGATCAATCCGAGAGTACCTCCGATGAGGAGAGCGCTGCCCGCGATCGCGAACCCGATCCCGAGGTCGAGCGGGAGCGCGAGCATCACGTTCGAGTAGATGTCCCGTCCGAGGTTGTCCGTCCCGAACGGGTGCTGGAGGGACGGCGAGGCGTTCCGGGCGACCGTCTGCTGGAGGGGTCCGTAGGGAATGATCAGGTTCGGGTCGACGACGACGATGAGCGCAGTGACGCCCAGGATCGCGACCATCAGGAAGCCGATGAACGAGAGCGGGTTCGCCCGAAGGACGCGCCAGAAAACCGAGAGGGGTCCGTCCTTCTTCGCGACGAGGATCGGGGCCGCCACGAACCTACCTCCAGTCCACACGGGGGTCGAGAAGGCCGTAGAGGATGTCCGCCACAAGGTTGGCCACGACGACGGCGATCGCGAAGATGATCACCACGGCGATCGCGCCGTCAAAGTTCGGGGTCGAGCCGTTGCCCCCGATCGCCGTGAAGGCGTACTGACCGATCCCGGGCCAGTCGAACACTTCCTCGATGACCACCGTCCCCGCGAGGAGCCCACCGGCCGTGATCCCGAGCACCGTCGTGGTCGTGATGAGCGCGTTCCGCAGCGCGTGTTTGTACATCACCCAAAATTCGCCGAGCCCCTTCATCCGGGCCGACTTCACGTAGTCGAGCGGGAGAACCTCGAGCATCGACGCCCGGGTCATCCGGGTCGCGATGCCCATGTTGATGAAGGCCAGGACGACCGCGGGCAGGATCAGGTGGTCGACCGCGTCGACCGTGTACGGTAAGTTGAGGGCGAGAGCCGCGTCGATCACCGACATGTGCGTATACTGGGTGAACGGCGGGGTGGGGGTCGAGTACTCCCCGCTCGTGGGGAGGCCGAGCGCCGGCCCGACGAATACGGCAGCGATCACCGCACCGAGATACGTGGGGGTCGCCCAGCCGCTCAGGTAGAAGATCCGGACGAGATGGTCGCCGAGGCGGCCGCTGTACTGAGCCGCGATGACGCCGAGCGGAATCCCGATGACCACCATCAGGAACAGCGCGGCGAGGACCAGCTCGACGGTGGCGGGCAGGTCCGCGGCCATCGCGGGATAGACCTGGACACCGGTCACCGACGCCCCCCAATTCCCTCCCAGGAGCCCGGTGAAGTACTGCCAGAACTGAGTGGTCAGCGGCGCTCCGTACTTCGCTTCGCAATTGGCGATCGTCGTCGCACCGGCATGGGGATACCATTCGTTGCAGAGTCCGGTGAGACGGAGGTGGGAGACAATGAAAGTGAGGACGATGACACCGAGGAGAACAGGGATAAGCTGGAGGAGCCGCTTCCCGACGAAAATGAAGAGGTCGCTCAGACTGCGGCCCATTCCCACCTCCCTCGTCGCGGCCGACAGCCGGGCCGGCTGGGCCGACCGCGGCCCATCGACTTCTCCGTATTAATCCGACGGTCAGGAGGTTCGGACGGGGGGCTCAAGGCAGGTAATCGCGGGGCAGCGTCCGGAGCTCCTTGAACGTCTCCGTCGCAATCGAGACGAACCTCTCGACGTCTTTTTCGGTGTGCGCGCTCGAGAACGTGAGCCGCTCGTAGTTGTCGGGATGAATGTAGACGCCTTTGTCGAGGAGCAGTTGCTGGTGTCGAAGGTAGAGCGTCCAGTCGATCTGGAGGGACTCGCGGTAGTTCACGATCTTTTTTCGCCGGGTGAAGAAGAACTGTAGCATCCCGTTCACGGACTGGACCAGGACCGAGATCTTCGCATCGCGCCCGGCCTCCTCGAGGCCCTTTTCCAACTTTTCGGTGAGCTTCCCGAAGCGGGCGTAGAGGTCCTCGCCGCCCCGATGGAGCATTTTGAGGTTCGCGAGGGTCCCGGCCATCGTGAGGTTGTTCGCGTTGTAGGTGCCGCCGAAGCTGATCCGACCGGGGGCGATCATGTCCATGTACTCGGCCTTGCCCGATACTGCCGAGACGGGAACTCCTCCGCCGAGCGCCTTCGCCCAGCACGAAATGTCGGGGTCGACTCCGTAGAGTTGCTGGGCCCCGCCGGGCGCAACCCGGAAACCGGTGAACACTTCGTCAAAGATGACGAGCATGTCGTTCTGATGCGCGATTTCGACCAATCGCTTCAGATAGTCCGGGGCGGGCGGGATGATACCCGCGTTCGCCATCACGGGTTCCAGGATCACCGCGGCGAGTCGGTCGCGGTACCGTCGGACCATCCGCTCGAAGATGGCGATGGAGTTGAACGGCGCGACCATCACGTAGTCGGTCACTCCCGGAGGGATCCCGGCGGAGTTCGGCAGCGGCCGAGGATACTCATCGAGACCCGCGACCATCGGCGGCGCTTCTGCGCTGATGAGGGCGAGGTCGTGCTGCCCGTGGTAGTGGCCCTCGAACTTCAGAATCGCGTCCTTGCCCGTGACCGCGCGCGCGATGCGGATCGCGTTCATTGTCGCATCCGAGCCGCTCGTGCAGAACGCGACCCGCTGCGCGTTGGGAACCAGCTTCCGGAACAGTTTCGCGACCTCAAGCTCGACCTCGCTCGGCGTCGCGAAGTGGAGGCCCAGCTCCGCCTGTTCCTGAATCGCCTTCACCTGAGCGTCGGGCGCGTGGCCGTTGATGAGAACCCCGTAGGCGAGGTTGAAGTCGAGGTACTCGTTGTCGTCCTCGTCCCAGATCCGGGCCCCTTTTCCCTTCTTGATGAACGGCGGACACGGGTCGTAGGACGCGGTCCGGATGAGGGAGCTCGACCCGTTCGGAATGTACTTCTTGGCTTCCTCGAACAGCTTCGCGTTCTTCTTGAACTTCGGAACCAGCCGGGCGATCGGAATCGGCAAGGGCACGGCCTCGGCTTCCGCGGCGGAGGGTTCCGGCGTCGCCTCTTTCACCGCTTCCTTGGCGGTCTCTTTGGCGGCTTCTTTGGCCGTTTCCTTCGGAGACTCCTTCCGCTTCTCTTCGCTCGGTTCACCGACGGCCGGAGCCGGAGAAGAGGGAGGGGAGGGAGGAGGCGCCGCGGAGCCTTCGGCGTTCAATCGACCCAGGTCGGAACGGCCGCCTTCGCCGCCATCCGTTAAGGGGTGCCCCTCACGGGTCGGGTTCGGCGACGGTGGGGCGGGTTGCAGCTCCGCCATAAAGAACACATTCTGGGCGGTCGGACCACCCCGAACTGGCTATATATAATTGGCTGGGCTCAAGAATGCGGAATACGGCTAACGCTTCGTAAAGATAACCCGCAGCAATGGAGTGTTTGTATCCTTCAACCTGTGAATTTCGGCTTGCGACACGGCAGAAACGACTGAGAAACCGTTAGAAACCGCCTTCCGGGACTCTACCCGAGCCGCGGCGCCGGCAGCGGACCTTCCGGGGGTGTGATCGTCGTCTCGATCCCTCGCTTCGCGAGGGCCGTACGGAACGGTCCCGCGGGCACGCATTTTTCGGGGGGCACGACCCCGTGGTCGCGGATTTTCCCCTGCACGATCAGCTCGGCTCCGACCGCCCCCGCCACCCCCACCGCGTACTCCGTCGCCGTGAGGTGCCAATCGGGGCGGGGCGGGAATCGGGCCATCGCGTGGCGCACGACGGAACGACCTCCCTGGGTTCCTCGCACCTCGATGTCGCAGACTTCCCAATCGGTGACGTCAATGCCTTCTGGGCTGCCGAGCAGTTTCTCTCGTTTCAGGAGAGCAAGCGTGAACTCCCGGGGCGAGACCTTCTGTCCGCGGACCTCGAGCGGCGCGTCCGAGCCGAGGCCGAGCAACGACATCGTGCGCAGGACCTCGATTCCCGGCCCTCCCTCCTTCCACTCGCAGTGTTGGATCCCCTTGGAACGGAGACTTTCGGGAAGCGTCGCCGGTTCGGAATGGAGAGTCCGGTAGACCCGGGTCTTGCCCACGGGCGGTCCGAAGTCGAACTCCTCGGCCCCGCTCATGGGCGGGTACTCCCGGTACGCGCCGCCCTCGAAGACTTGCGCGGGCAGAATCATCTCGTCCAGGAAGGTGCTGGGGGACCAGGTGAACGATATCTCCGGCCCTCCGACCGTGAGGTCCCGCCACCCGTCGCGGACCATGACCGAATCGACCCGGTCCAGGTCCTCGCAGGCTTGCATCGCGAGCACGTTCGAGATTCCCGGAACCTGTCCAAGACCGGGGATCGCGAGGGTCGTCCCGTGTCGGAACGTCGCGTCCATCGCGAGCTGGCGAAGGGTCGTGTGGAAGAGTCCTCCGAAGTCGAGGTAGGGGACGTGCGCTTCGAGCGCCGCCTCCATGACGGCGAGGTTGAAGGTATATTGAACCGCGTTGACGACCACGTCAGCGCCTCGCAGGAGGGCGACGACCGCCGCCTGGTTCCGAACGTCGATCGAGGTCGCGCTGGCGCGCGACCCGGCCGCCTTGGCAGCGGCCGTCGCGAGCTCTATATCGAGGTCGGCGACCACGACGGAGTCGAACACGCCCCCGGTCGCGAGGTCGTGCACCGAACAACGTCCGGTCAACCCTCCGCCGCCCAGCACCACGGCCTTCATTCCGCCGCGACCTCCGACGGTGCTCCCGAGCGGCGCGGCCTATACGAGCCTTCTCCCCGGTTCAGCCGCGCGGTCGGGCCGGTGGCCGCCGGCGGGGAGAGCCCTCGTTCGACGAGGCGGGCGATGGTGCGGCGGCGGCCGGGGACGTAGGCGTCGGGGGGCTCGCGGACGTTCGCACCAGGAGGTCCCGGAACGTTTCGAAATGCTTGAGGAACGGGTCGGCCCGTCGCTGGTCCTCGAGTTCACCGAGGGCGATCTCGAGCGTGGCTTTCGCCTTCGGGTCGCCGGTCGACGCGCGGACGAGATAGACGCACAGTACCTGGTAGTGGGGCAGCACAAAGGCGTCCGTACGAGGGGTGCTCATGTCGCCCTTGCGGGGCCGGTAGATTCGATCCACCGGAACCGCCTCTGCGACCGCGCGCCGGTGCGAGAAACCGAAGTAGTGCCCCGGTCCCAGAATACGGGTGACCTCACGGATGTTCCCGTTCAGATTGTTCGTCAGTCGGTCGCACTCGTGCCAGCACCAGAGACCGAACCCGTAGTCCCCGTCCTGGTACGCCTCCCACGCCTGACCGTACAGCCGTCGCTCCCGCTCCTCATCGGACAGCTCGGGGTCGACCGCGGCCTTCCAATCGGAGATGAGGAGGTCCACTCGCATGGAGGGAGAGAACTCCTTGAGGAGAGGAACGTCCGTGGGGCCCGGCACGCCCCCGCGAGACCGGGCGGAGGTTAACCGCTTGCCCCTACGTCGGGTTGCCCGGCGGCGAAGACTCGGACCCCATCGACCCAGGTCTCGCCGACGGTGTTCGCTCCGCCCTGGATAGCCTCTCGAAGGCTGCGAGCATCGACCACGATGAGATCGGCCACCGAACCTGGCTCGAGCGAGCCGAGGCGAGGCTCTCCCAACACCGCTCCCGCATGGATCCCGTAGAGGCGAACCGCCTCCTCAACCGCGAGCGCTTGGCGCGGGTCGGGGTTCGCCGACCGGCCGAGCTCGTCGCGCCGCTGCGTCGCGGCCCGAAGCCCGCGCCACGGGTCGGCCGGGTCGTAGGGCGCGTCGCTCGAGCCGACGAGGCGGTGTCCAAGGTCGGCAAGGGTCCGGAACGCGTACGCCCACCGAGTTCGCTCAGGACCCAGACGTTCGGGCAACCAGTAGTCGCTCCACACGAACCCCGGCTGGACGACCAGCGTGGGACGTGAATGGTCGAGAACGGAGAGGACCGGCGGAGGAGTCAAGCCGACATGCTCGATGCGCGCGGACGCCCCTTCACGGCCCACGTACGGCGCGAGCAGAGAGGCGGCCCGGACGACCGCGCGGTCGCCGATCGCGTGGAGTGCGGGGGCGAGTCCCAGTCGGTTCGCGCTCTCCAACGCGCTCGAGAGGCTCTCGTCCGACTCCACCGCCAGCCCGCACTCGTCGGGCGCGTCGGAGTAAGGTTGCGAGAGCCACGCGGTACGCGGTCCGAAGGCGCCGTCGGTAAATCCTTTCGCACCGGTCACCGCGAAGCGACCGGGTCGACCGGTCGCGGCGAGGTCGGATGGGCGGATCTCGGAGATTCGCAAAAGACGGAGATAGACCCGAAGGCGGAGCGGGAGGCGATCCTCGGCCGCCATGGTGCGGTAGAGGGTCAGGTCCTCCGGCGGGACGTTCAAGGAGGCGACCGTGGTCAGTCCCAACGAGGCGAGGGCCCGGAGGGTGCGAACCACTTCCTCCGCCTCGGCCGGCACGGAGACGAGCGGCGCGATCCAGCGTACCGCCTCCTCGTAGAGGAGGCCGTTCGGACTCCCGTCCGGAGCTCGCCCCACCCGTCCTTTGAGTTCTTCCGAGCTTCGCGAGACGATGTCCGAAGTCGAGAACACAAAACTGTTCACGACCGCCGCGTGTCCGCTCGTATGATAGAGGACCAGCGGACGATCGCTCACACTCCGGTCGAGGTCGGTACGCAGAGGCCAGTGTCCCCCGAGCGACCGGTCGACATCCAGTCCCCGACCGACGATCGGCCCGGTCGGTCGGGCGGCCGCCCAATCTCCGACCTTTTGGAGGAGGTCGTCCATTCCGCGGACGTCGGTAAGGTTCAGGCCTTCCCGGAACCGAGCGAGGTCGCTGAGGTGAAGGTGCGCATCGATCAAACCGGGGAGAACCAGTCGGCCTTCCAGCCGGACGACCTCCGTCCCGGTCGGAGCGGCACGTCGAACCGAGGTGTCCGTGCCGGAGGCGACCACGACTCCCTGGTCCACGAGAATCGCTTCGACGTACCTTCGTCCGGTGAAGATCCGGCCTCCGGTCCACAGCCGCGCCTCGCTCATCGACGCCCTGCGAGCGGAGGAGCGAGAGAGGGGATGAAAGGGTTGACCGCCGCAGTTCTCCGATGATTACACGTCCATGTACCGGTAGAACTCGTACGGGTGGGGACGCAGGTTGAGCTCGAGCTGTTCCTCGCGCTTCAATTCGATGTAGGTGTCGAGCAGCGAGTCGGCGAACGCGGGTTTCAGGAAGTCGCGGTCCGACTCGAGGCAGTCGAGCGCCTCGCCGAGGGATCCGGGAAGCTCGCGGATCTGGAGCTGCTTTCGCTTCGTCTTCGTCAGCTTGTAGATGTTCTCGTCCACGGGGGCCGGCGGCTCGATCTTCCGGCGGATGCCGTCGAGCCCAGCCAGCGCGAGCGCGGCCTCGGTGAGATAGATGTTCGCCGCGGAGTCCGGAGTCCGGTACTCGAGCCGCTTCGCCCCGGGTCGTCCCTTGTGGTACATTGGGACCCGCACGTTCGCGGAGCGGTTCGCCTTGCTCCAGGCAATGAACACCGGCGCTTCGTATCCCGGAACCAGTCGTCGGTAGGAGTTCGTGATCGGGTTCGTGATGGCGCACATCGCCCGGGCGTGCTCGAGCAGTCCTCCGATGTAGTACCGGCACGTCTGGCTGAGCTCGGCGTACGAGTCGCTCGCGTCGAAGAAGGCCGCTTTGCCCTTCGACCACAGCGATTGGTTGGTGTGCATCCCGATGGCGTTGTCGCCGTAGATCGGTTTCGGCATCAGGCAGCCGATCTTGCCGTGCCGGGCGGCGACGTTCCGGATAACGTATCGCAGGTCTTGGATGTGGTCCGCCATTGGGACAAGGTCGTCAAAGCGCAGGTTGATCTCGGACTGGCTGGCGGTCGCGACCTCGTGGTGGTGCGCGTCCAAAGTCAGATGGAAGTCGTCCGCCAGGATGTTGCACATCTCCGCGCGCAGGGGCAGCAGAGAGTCGTGTGGGGGAGTTCTATGATACCCTTCCTTGAACCGCACGGTGCCGCTCACGGGTCCTCCGTGCCACGGAGATTCCGCGTGGTTGACGAGGTAGCCGGCGCCTCCCCAGGCGTCGCGGACCCCCGCCGGAGAGGGGATGAGCTCGATCGAATCGAAGACGAAGAACTCGACCTCGGGACCCCAGTAGGAGTGGTCGTACCCGGCGGCCGCGAGCACCTGCTCGGTCTTCCGGGCAACCCACCGAGGATCGTGCGAGTACGGCTCCTTCGTCCCGCCGATGCGGACGTCGCAGATGAACCGGACCGTCCCACCGGCCTCGGGATTCCACGGGATCGTCGCGAGTGTTGAGGGGTCCGGAACGAGGTTCATGTCCGACTCGAAGATCTCCCGGAACCCACGGACCGAGGACCCGTCAAGTTTCGGAACTCCGGCCTCGAAGGAGTCCTCGCTCAGCGTGAACGCCGGAACGTCCACCTGATTGTATCCCCCAAAGACATCGGTGTAGAACAACTGGACCCACCGGGTCTTGTCGGTCTTGAGCTTCTCCAGAATCGCCGCCGGGCTCGACCCTCCCTTCCTGGATGCTTGTGCGGGCACTCGCTATCCCCGGGGAGACCGAGCGAGACCGACTACATCAATATTCTTCCGTCAAAAATGGACGTACGTCCATAATCCATTAGAATAGCTTTATTTCTAACCCCTCTATTCAATCGGTATGCGGCGAACGTCCATGCTCGACGAGCTCGATCGCTCCATTCTCGAGGAGCTAAATGTCGACGCTCGGCGAAGTCACCGGGAGATCGCTCACCGACTGAAGGTCTCCCCGACGACCGTGAGCGCACGGGTGGCGCGACTCGAGAGTCAGGGGGTGATCCGCGGGTACGTTCCGTTGCTGGACGACGAGCAGCTCGGTTGGGAGCTGTGGGCCGCGATCGGCATCCGCATCTCGAAGGGGCGACTCCGCGAAGTGGAGGAGCGTCTGGCGCGCGACGCGCGGGCGTATGCCATCTATGACGTCACTGGCGAAAACGACGCGCTCCTCATCGGAAGGTTCCGGGACCGACGCGACCTGGACCGGTTCGTGAAGCACGCCCTCCAAGACCCGTACCTCGAGCGAACGAACACCCAGGTCGTGCTCAACCGCGTCAAGGAAGACCGGCGGGTCCCCGTTTCGCGCCGCGGCCTCGAAAAGGAAGGCCCCGCGGAGGGCACCCGTCCTCCCTCCGCGGGAAAGCCCTAAGAGGGCGCGTCTCCCCATACGGACCGAGGAACGCCCATGGACTGGGGAATGGCGAACCGCATGCACCGGATGTTCTCTCCGGTCAGCGGAAATTCGGTGATGCTCGCGGTCGACCACGGTTACTTCATGGGGCCGACGCACCGCCTCGAAGACGCGCGCGCGACCATCACCCCGCTTTTGCCGCATGCCGACGCGTTGGCGCTCACCCGAGGGATCTTGCGCCATGCGGTCGAGCCCACGACGACCACTCCCATCGTCCTCCGTGTCTCGGGCGGCGCGACCGTCCTCAAGGAGGACCTCTCGCACGAGGCGATCACGACGTCGATCGAGGATGCGGCGCGGCTCAACGTCAGCGCGGTCGCGATGAGCGTGTTCGTCGGGGCTCCGCACGAGCACGAATCGCTCGTCCACCTCTCGGACCTCGTGGACGAGGGAGAATCCCACGGCATTCCGGTACTCGCGATCACCGCGGTCGGCAAGGAGCTCGAGAAGCGCGACGCCCGCTACCTCGCCCTCGCCTGTCGGGTCTCCGCCGAGATCGGCGCCCACATGGTCAAGACGTACTACTGCGAGGACTTCGCCAAGGTCGTGGAGGGGTGCCCGGTTCCGCTCGTCGTCGCGGGCGGCCCGAAGCTCGACAGCGACCGGGCGGCGCTCGAGCTCGCCCGCAGCGCGATCGACCAAGGAGCCCATGGGATCGACATGGGCCGAAACATCTGGCAATCCGACCACCCGGTCGCGATGCTGAAGGCGCTGCGGGCCATCGTCCACGAGAAGGCGACGGTCGGGGAAGCGCTCGACGTGCTCGCGGGAGAGAAGGCGAGGCCCTCCTCGGCGAAGACCACCGCGGCAGCGTGACCTCCCGACGATCCCTTCGTTGGGGAATCATCATAAGGTCGACCTCGCTCGGCCCGCCCGCGGGGATTGCCAAGCTTGGCCAAAGGCGCCAGATTCAGGGTCTGGTCCCGTAGGGGTTCGAGGGTTCAAATCCCTCTCCCCGCATTCCGAATATTTGAACCCATGATGGGTTCGAATCCCCGTTCCCGCACTTTCCGGATGAAGCGCTCCGGGGGTTCAAATCCCCGCTCGGACGCATTTTAGGACCCACCTCGGCGGCGAGCCCGCGCACGGAGCGTTCAGCGACTGCGTGGCTACGCGAGGTTGATTCGCTTCAGGACTTCGGTGAAGCGAGCGTCGCGCCGAAAAGACTCGAAGGCCGGGAGGAGGCGCAACATGGCAACCCCGATTTCGTGGGTCTCCGCCGCCTCGAAGAGGACCCGAATCGCCTCATCAAAATCGTCGAGGAAGGCGTACCCCACGGCGAATCCCCAGGGTCCGAAGTATTTCCGGCCGCTGGCGTTCGCTTCTTCGAGCAGCCGTCGGGCGGTCTCCTTGTCGCCCTTCATCGCGTAGAGCCAGGCCTGCGGGACTCTCGTCCACGGTTCGGGGTCCATCATCTCGACGCGCTTCAGATGCTCCAGCGCCTCGGAAAGATCCCCCTCGCCCCACCGGAGCCAAGCGAGGCAGACCTGGTAAGTTACGGAGTCGGGCGCGATCCGGGCGAGACGGTCGCAGACGGCTCGCGCCTCGTCGATCCGTCCCATCCAAACGAGCACGTGCACCCGATGGTCGAACATCAGCATGGAGTGGGGGTCGAGCATCTCCTCGAGTTCGGTCTCGCGTAATGCCTCATCTCCCCGGCCCATCTCTTCCAGCACGCTCGCGTACGAGGCGTGGGCGTAGCCGTAGCTGGGATTCAACGAGATCGCCCGAAGGAACTCCCGCTCGGCGCCGCGCCAGTCGTAGTCCCACGCCAGAACGAGCGCCAGCGAGCAGCGGGCTTCTGCCAACTCTGGGTCGAGTTCGATCGCGCGAGTAGCGGACTCGCGAGCGGCCCGGATCGTGCCCCGGTGGTCATCGACGTACTGTCCGATTACAAGCCTCTGCAATACATCCGCAAGCCCGGAATATGCCCAAGCGTTCGACGGATCGAGCTCGATGGCCCGTTCAAGCTCTGCGCGGGCAGCGCGGAAGTTCTGCTCGCCCCACTGCCCTCGGAGCAGGGTCCGTCCCTTGAGGTACGCCAGATAGGAGTCTGGCCTCGGAAGATGTCGACCTTCCAGCCGGGCAGACTCCGACCGTTGAAGCCTGATCTTCAGCGCGCGGGCAACCCGGCGGGCGACCTCCGTTTGCACGGCAAAGATGTCGTCGAGCTTTCGATCATAGGTCTGCGACCAGAGATGTTCCTGGGACCGCGCGTCAATCAACTGGGCCGTGATCCGAACGCGGTCCCCCGATTTTCGCACGCTCCCTTCCAGGACCGAACCCACTCCCAGCTCGGCCCCGATCTGCGCCACAGACTTCGTGGTCGACTTGTAGGAAAACACCGACGTGCGCGCGAGGACCCGGATCGCGCGCAATTGTGAGAGCCCGGAGATCATTTCCTCCGTGAGCCCGTCGGCGAAGTACGCGTCGCTGGGGTCAGGGCTGAAGTTGACAAAGGGAAGGACTGCGATCCTCGGGGCACCTTCCAAGGGTGTCGTGGTCACCGGGGGCCCCCACGAGAGCACGACTCGGTACAGCTCGACCGGGAATCTCAGGTTCTTCAGCTCTCGGGGGGGTAGCTTCTCGAAGCTGTTCGGTAGCTTTGCTCGCACCTGATCGTACACTTGCTGGGAGACACACACACCCCCCGGCTCAGCCTCCGGCTCTACTCGGGCTGCGATGTTCACCGCATCCCCGAAGATGTCACTGCCCCGCTGCTCCACGTCACCGAGATGGATTCCGATACGAACCTTGATCGGGACGGTGCCCGGCCGGGAGTTCCGTTCGTGCAAGCGTCGCTGAATCTCGATGGCGCACTGGGTGGCTCGCAGTGCGCTTTCGAACTCAACGAGGAAACCGTCCCCGGTTGACTTGATCTCCCGACCCTCGAATGGCTGGAACACCGGCCGAACCACTTCCGCCTGCTCGGCGAGAAGACGTAGTGCAGCCGATTCGTCCGACTGCGCCGCAGCGGAGAATCCCACAGTATCGGTGAACATGATTGCCGCTAGGCGTCGGGGAGCCACGCACGCCGCAATCGTTTCGTGGGTTTAGACGTAACGACATCCACCGCAGTCCATCGTTGGTCGCCTCGCCGATGTTGGCCGAGGGATGGACCGGTCAGCGGTTCAATTTCGGCTCTGTGTGTCGAGCGAAACATCGGATTTGAACCCCCGGACGGTTCAAGTCCCTCTCCCCACATTTCGGATTCTTGGACCGAAAAAAGAGGGGCGTGAAGGGGTTGGCGCGACGGGGCGATCGTCCCCAGCCTACGCGGTGGCGAGCGTTTTCACGCTCGACAGGGCGGGCTGGAGGAGGAAGAGGAGCCCGGCCAGGAACACGAACACTGCTCCAAGGAGGGCGAAGACGGTCCCTCCGAAGCCGGTAACTCCCCAACCGATCGCCGCAATCACCACGAGCAGGATGCCCGCGATGATGGGTTTGTCGCTCCACGTCCGGTGCGCGAGGTAGCTGAAGAACAGCGCCAACGCTCCGACCGCGAACAACAGGACGGCCACGCTCCCCGCGTCCAGGGCGCCGCCGAAACGGCCCACGGCGAGGTCGAACGTGCCGACCAGGGCGCTCACGACGGCGCCGACCATGATCAGCACGCCGCCGAGGAGCCCGAAGCCCCATCCCAGTTTTCGCTCGGTTAGGTCACTCATGCTTACTCATTCACCCCCTTCCCAGTGGCTCCGCGCCAACAACCTCCGGGGTTCACCGAAGGGCCGGTCGCGGGCTGGCTCCTCTCCTGCCGGCACCCTACTTAGAGGTTTGTCCAACGCTTTTTTGTCGCCCGCCGCGCGACGGATTCGAGGGGCCGGGCGGAGGCCTGGGTCAATGCTTGGCGGGCGTCTCCGACGGAGGGGGCGTGGGCGCTAGGGCCTCTCGAGTGCGGGTCCCTTGGATCGCGTCGTGAACCCTCTTGTTCACCTCGAGCAAGAGGGCGTCCCGCTCCTCTGGGCGCCGGATCATCACCGTCAGAACGAGGTCGGTCGACTGCGCGGTCCGCGCCTTGGTCGCGAGGATGGGCGGAAACCGCTTGTCGAGGCGCATCCTCAGCTTCCCGAGGCTTTTGAGAATCTCGCTCTCGATCGGCGCGATATCCACGTTCCCGGGGAGGGAGATCGGGATCGTGAGTTCCTTCCAAGCCTGAGGGGAAACATTGACGAGTGTCTCTTTCAGGAGCGACGAGTTCGGCAGCGCGATCAGCCGGTCATCCTCCGACAGGAGGACCGTGGTCATCGCGTTGATCTCGATGACTTTTCCCGTGTAGCTCCCCACCTGGATCGAATCCCCGACCTTGAACGGGCTGTAGACGTCCGAGAAGTACTTCGCCCCGAAGTTCTCGAGCGGTATCCTCAGCGCTACGATCGCGGCGATCGCGAAGAGGCTGACGACGAGCAGGAGGATCTCGATGCTCACGCCCACCTCCTGGACCGCGAGCAGGACCCCCACGAGCCAGACCACCACCTTCCCGGACCGCCGCGCCCCCGCGGCGACCTGGGGAGGGCTCTGGCTCATCAGTCCGCGGATCACGAATCCCGCGATCCACGCCACGACCCAGGTGAGGGCGAGGATGATCGCCGCGAACAGATACGGGTCGGTCCAATCCGGTAACCCGAACATGCTAGGCCTCGAGGACCTCGTGCATCAGCTTCGCCTCGGCCCGGGCCGCGGTTCCGATCGAGCAGGCCCGGGCGGTGATCACCGCGTCGCGGGTGAGCCGTCCTGCGAGCTCCCCATCGTCATCGAGCAGCTCGTGCATCTTCGCGGCGAGCGAACGAACGTCGTCCGGGTCGAATAGGATGCCGTTCTCTCCGTCCCGGATCAGCTCCGCGATGCCCGCCCGCTCCGTTACGAGCGTCGGTCGCCGATGGAGCCAGCTCTCCACGACGACCAGCCCGAATCCTTCGTTCACCGAGGGGAGGATCGTGAACAGCGCCCGTTCGTAGAAGCAGTCGAGCGCGTGCTGCGGGACGTGACCCGCGAAGATCACCCGCTCGCTCACGCCGAGCCGTCGGGCCTCGGATTCGAGGTGGGACTTCCAGCGTTGCGACTTCGAAAGCCCGGGCCCACCCCGGGCTCCCGAGAAGCTCCCGTTCCCGACCAGGACAAGGCGCAATCGGGGATACTTGGGGACGAGTTGAGCGAGCGCCCGTATCGCCCGGTCGTGCGCCTTCGCCGGGTCCATTCGGGCGACGACGAGAATGACGGTGTCGCCCGGTCGCACCCCCCAGCGAGCGCAGGTCGCCGCGGCGACCCGCTTTCCCGGCCGGCGGTACTCCTTCGGGTCCACGTAGGGATACAGACGAACGGACTTCCCCCGGAACCCGAGGGCCCGGAGTCCGGCCCGGTATCGGTCGCAACTGACCACCACCACGTCGTAGCTGTCGAGATAGTTCACGAACAGTGCTCGCCAATCCTCGGGGATCCGGGACGCGTCGAACGGGATATGCCAGCGGAACAGCTTCGGTTTCAGGGTTTGCAGCATCTGCCCGACGGGCATCTGCTGGAAATCGTGGATGTAGAACAGGTCGAAGTCGAGCTGATCGTCGAGCTTCCGGATCCGCTCGGACGTGGTACGGTTGTAGAATGCGTACTCGCTGAACTCTTCGCTCCAGAACAGGTCCTCCGTGGACTCCGTAGGCGTGAGCCCGTGGATGGTCGACCAGATCGCCTCCTTCGTCTTCCCGTAGCCGCCCATCCGTTGGGGACCCAGGGCGACATTGTGTAAGGTCAGACCGTCCGTGCGGACGACCCGCGGTCCGACCGGGTTCAAGGATACCCAATGCGTCTCGTCCAGAACGCCTTGGGCGAGCAGCCGGCGGACGAGCGGGTAGACCATCCGGGTGACTCCCCCCGGCGAGATCCGGTAATCCACCCCTTCTTCGAACTCCGCTAGGTTCGCCGTCTCGCCCCACGGCGGACCCGGGCCACCGCCCGGTGGGGGAAGAAACTGAAGAAGCGGTGTTTGGCTGTTGATGCAGACGTTGATCTTCTCCAAGATTCCTCGTTCGTACGGAATTCCTTACTCGGTTCGGCGCCGTTCCTCTCGCTCGGGAGGCGTGTGGATCTTTTGGACCGGGTTCTTCGACTTCGGGGATCTCGGGGACGGGGATAGGGCCAAGGGCCCTATCCCTAATCAACCCCTCGTATGCCGCGCCGCGGCGAGGCCCTCGTCGGGTTCCCGAGCGCCTCGGCGAGAGGGCCTCGGACGAACTCCGCCACCCCCGCGCCGAACGACGCGCGACAGACGTAATCGACGCTCTCGAGCACTCGGGGCTGAGCGTTGCGGACCGCTGCGGAGAGCGTCGCCGTGCGCAGGAGCGAAAGGTCGTTCTCCCCATCGCCAATCGCCGCGAACGGCCGAGCGGACAGCTCGAGGGCGGCAAGAGCAAGCTGCATACCGGTGGCCTTGGATACCCCCTTCGGAAGGACCATCACGCGGTCCACATTCGGCACGATATCGACTTGAAGGCCCTTCAGGACCGCGACGACCTTCGGTCTCATCGCTCGCGGTAGGGACGCGACGACCTCCCCGTATTCGACCTGGGTCCATCGCGCTCGAGCTAGCCGTTGACGAACCCGGACGCCGGTCGATCGTCCGATGACACGGACTCGACCCCCCAACGGCACCTCGACCACCGCGCCGTTCTCGGCCACCAGCCCATCGACATGCCCCAGTCGGTCGGCGAAGGTGCTCAATACCGAGTGCTCTCGGCCCGACACGAGTACGACCTGCAATCCCATCCGCTGCACATGGCTCAGGACTCTCGAAGCCGCACGAACGGCCGTTCCGTCCGGAGGAAGCAGGGTGCGGTCGAGGTCGACCGCCACCGCCACCAGCCGCTCCCCCGAGCTGGACGAGTCTGGTGAGGCAGCTCCGTTCATCGGACCTCTGTCCAACCCCTTTTTCCCGATTTCGAACATCCTGGCCATCAGTGGAAACGACTAAGCCAAGTAGGAACAATTTCGGACGACAGGCGGTTGACCCACATGGCTTGGACCGACGCCAAGAACCCGCCGCAGTTACCCCTTATGTCGCGGGGGGTTCGCCCTTTCGCTGGGTAACGGCGAATGGTCTTCGCTCCGGGAGCGGCGTCGTCCGCCGTGGGCAATCCGCCCGCTTCCTCCTCGGTGGCGGAGAAGGAGCCGCCCCAACGGGGCTGGCCGAGCCTCTACGACTACGGGGTCATCGGCAACCAACACACGGCCGCCTTGGTCGCCCGGGATGGGTCGATCGATTGGGCCTGCTTCCCCCGCTTCGATAGCCCGTCGGTCTTCGGCCGGCTTCTCGATCGGGCGGGCGGAGGTTTTCACCAGATCGCCCCTCGGGCCGGCTACGTCTCTCATCAACAGTACGTAAACGGCACCAACGTTCTCTCGACATTATTCGAGCTCCGCCGAGGACTCGTCCTCGCGATCACCGACTTCATGCCCGTGGGACCGTTGGTCTCGGCCTCCGAGGGCGAGCCGCGGATCGTCCGTCGGCTGATCGCCCGGGGGGGCTCGATCGATGTCACGATCACGGCCGACCCCCGGTTCGATTACGCCCGGAAAGCGGCCGAATGGACCCTCGAGGGCAACCTGGCCCAGGCGGAGTCGGGTGCCGACCGGATGGCCTTCGTTTCCCCCTGGCCGTGGACGCGGACCGACCAAGGAGTGACGGCCGCGGGGACCGTCGCTCCCGGAGCCCCGCAGTTCGCGCAGGTCCGTTGGGGCGACCCTCCCTCACCCGAACCGTCGCCGACCGCGCTGCTGTCGATCACCGACGCGTATTGGCGAGGATGGGTCTCCCCGGAGGACGCCCCTCTTCGTCGGGTGGCCGCCCGGTGGCATCCATGGGTCGAACGCTCCGAGCTGGTCCTCAAATTGCTCTCGTACGGCGACACGGGCGTGTTCGTCGCGGCTCCGACGACCTCGCTGCCCGAGTGGCCGGGAGGGCGTCGGAACTGGGACTATCGCTACGTGTGGATCCGGGATGCGGCCTTCACCGCGCAGGTCTTCCTGCTCCTCGGCCACGTCACCGAAGCGCGGGCCTACGTCGGTTGGGCCTTCGACCGCGTGGCCGCCCTCGGGGAGGCGGAGGAGGTACCGGTCATCTATTCGGTCGACGGAGGGCGTCCCCCCGAGGAGGTCGACCTCGACCATCTCGAGGGGTATCTCGGGTCGCGGCCGATCCGGGTGGGGAACGCCGCCGCCGGCCAGCGCCAGCTGGACGTTTACGGAGAGATCCTCGATTCCGCCCTGCTGCTCGAGCGCGCCGACCCCGCGTTCGTCCGGGAGCGATGGCCGATGATCGAACGACTGGCCCAGCGTACGACCGAGCTCTGGGCCCAGCCGGACCAAGGGATCTGGGAGTTCCGGACCGAACCGGCGCATTACGTCCATTCGAAGCTGATGTGCTGGGTCGCACTCGACCGGTCGGTCCAGCTGGCCCAGACGTTTGGGAAGAACGAGTTCGTGGACCGGTGGACCCGGGTCGCGGACGAGGTCCGCGCCGCGATCCTCTCGCGGGGCTACAACGACAAGCTGGAGGCGTTCACGCAAGCGTTCGACCGCCCGTTCCTGGACGCGAGCACGTTGAGAATCCCGCTCACCGGTTTCTTGCCCCCGAACGACCCGCGAGTGCTGCGGACCATTGAAGCCGTGGTGCGAGGGCTGGGGCGGGGCCCGTTCCTCCATCGGTACGAGGGAGACGATGGGCTGGGGGGCCCCGAAGGAGCGTTCCTGCTCTGCTCGTTCTGGCTGGTCGAGTCGCTCGCCAAGTGTGGGCAGATGGACCGCGCGCTCAGTCATTGGCGGTCCTTGTTGGATGCGGCGGGTCCGCTCCTTCTGTTCTCCGAACAATTCGACCCGGTCGCCAACTTCCCGCTCGGGAATTATCCTCAAGCGTTCACGCACATCGGCGTACTGCGGGCCGCGCTGGCGCTGGGGTTGGTCGGTTCGGATCGATAGTGCGGTGCGACGCCGCTCTTCGAGGTGGAGACTTCCTAGTCGGAACCTCCGGTGTCGGACTTTCCTTCTTCCGACGGCTCCTTTCCGACGTCGGTAAGGGTCGTATGGACCCAGATCGCGAGACCGAAACAGACCGCTGCTGCGACCAGGAATACCGCAACGCCGAGGAGATACGGCCAGGACAACACGCCCAGGACGACCAGGAGGATCGCACCGATCGACGCCCAACCCCGGAGCCGACCGCGGTTGATGTCGGCGAGCGGTTCCACTGGCATCTCGGTCGCCGCAAGGCCGGGACCTCGGGTCGCCACCATGTCTCGTGTTCTCGAGGTCGAGTCGCGAAGGTTGGTTTAGGGTTATTGACGTCAGGAGCTATGTGGCGAGCGTAAGGGTGGTGGTTCGGCCTCGCTGCCTCCCGGGCAGGTCGGTTCTCGAACAGCTCATGACGGCGTAGACCTGTTGGGAGCGACCATGAAGGCCTTTCAGGACTATTATCCGGACGACCTGGCTCAGTGTTTCGGCTGCGGGCGGTTGAACGAGCACGGTCACCATCTTCGCAGCTTCTGGGTGGGGGACGCGGCCGAGGCCCGATTCACGCCCGAACCCTTCCACATCGCAATCCCCGGTTGGGTGAACGGCGGCCTGATCGCCTCCTTGATCGACTGTCACGGTACGGGGATGGCCGCCGCGGCGGCGTACCGCGCGGAGGGTCGGGAGATGGACTCACCTCCGCCCCACCGGTTCGTCACCGCTTCCCTTCGGGTGGACTACCTGCGACCCACCCCGCTGGGTCCCGAGCTCCTCCTGCGCGGACGGGTACGGTCGGTGGCCGGCCGAAAGGTAGTGGTCGAGATCACGCTGTCCGTCGGGGAGGAGGTCACGGCACGCGGAGAGGTCGTGGCGGTCGAAATGCCGGAGACGATGCGCACCGGAGACTCCCGCGCGTCTCCCACTCCGTGACCTTCGTGCGGGCCTCCCACAATAGGAAAGTCAACACCCGACCCAGCCAAACTCGGAACCGTCCGGACACTTTCGCTTCGCGCCCGCATCATCGGGGCAAATCCCCAACTAGGACCGAAACCTGCGGGGGAGCGTGGCGCGTCGAAAACCGGGGGTGCGGCCATCGACCGGTCGCCGCGGGTCGGCCAAGTCCTCCGCCCGCGCTCCGACCCTCCCCCAGATCCGGGTGAATGGGGTTGACCATCCCGTTCTGCTCGACGCGGACCGCAGTTTGCTCGACGTGCTGCGCGAGGAGCTCGGGCTCACCGGCGCCAAGTACGGCTGCGGAGAGGGCGAATGCGGAGCCTGCAAGGTCCTTGTGGACGGGGTCGCGGTCCGCTCCTGCATGACCCCCGTGGCGGAAGCGGTCGGCCGGTCGATCACCACCATCGAAGGTCTCGCCCACGGCGACCGGCTGCACCCCGTTCAGCAGGCGTTCGCCGACACGGGAGCCTTCCAGTGCGGGTACTGTATTCCCGGGATGATCATCGCCGCTGTCTCGCTACTCGAGACGAACCCCCACCCGACCGAGAAGGAGGTTCGAACGGCCATGGACGGCAACATCTGCCGGTGCTGCGGATACCTCCGGATCCTCGAGGCGATCCGGCGGGCCGCCCAACCTTCCCGAGGAGTCGGCGGAGGTGCGCCGTGAAACCCTCGGGGGAGTCTCTCCCGTTCGACCGTCTACCGCCCACCGAGCGGCCCTACTTCGAACGGTTCGGAAATGGGTTGGTCGTGGTACTGGCCGCCGTGCGACCGGGCCCCTCTGGATGGGGACGAGGCGGCCCGCCGCACGGGGGAGCGTGGATCCATCTGGGCGAAGACGGAAAGGCCCGAGCATTCACCGGAAAGGCCGACGTTGGACAGGGCACGCGGACCGCGCTGATGCTCCTGGTCGCGGAGGAGTTGCGACTCCCGCTCTCGTCGATCGAACTCACGATGGGAGACACCGACGTCTCCCCGTGGGACATGGGGACGTTCGGCAGCCGGTCGATGCCCGACGCCGCGCAGCACCTCCGCATCACCGGGGCCGCCGCGAGGACCGCCCTCACCGAGCTCGCTGCGGCCGCACTCGGCGTGGTTGCGGATCGCGTGGAGCTGGTCGACGGCCGTGCGCGGGTCCGGGGTGCGAAGGGACCGAAACCCGTTCCCTACGGAATCCTCGTCAAGGGACTTCGTCGCGTGGAGATGGTGTCTCCGTCCACGCGATCTATTTCACCGTCGGAATGGACGAAGGCGGGCCAGCCCACGATGAACGTCGGGGGGCACGACATCGTGACCGGCGCTCGGCGATACACGTCGGACCTGCATCCGCCGGGGATGCTCTACGGGAAGGTGCTCTTCCCCCCCTCGTACGGCGCGAAACTTCGCAGTGTCGACTTGAGCCGCGCCCAGGCCCTGCCTGGAGTCACTGCCGTGCACGAAGGGGATTTTGTCGCGGTCGCCGCACCGGACCTCCCCTCCGCCCGCAGCGCCCTGAAGGCCATTCGGGCCGAGTGGGAGACGAGCCCCCAACCCTCCGAGCGGGAGATCGTCGACTTCCTCCGTCATCACCCCGTCGAAGGAGAGGATTTCTGGGACGTGGTCCACCACGAGACGGGGGATGTCGACGCGGCCCTCGTCGCTGCCCCCGTCTCCCTGCACGAGACCTACTCGACCGCGTACATCGCTCATGTACCGATGGAGACCCACGCCGTCCTCGCCGCGTGGGAGGGAGAACGGCTCACCGTCTGGCTGGGAGGACAAACACCCTTTCGCGCGCGCGACGCCCTCTCCGACGCCCTCGGGCTCTCCCCGGCGAACGTTCGCGTCATCGTGCCTCCCACGGGTTCCGGCTTCGGAGGAAAGCACGCCGGGGATCTCGCCATCGGAGCCGCCCGCCTCGCCAAGGCCGCCGGACGCCCGGTCCGCATCACATACACTCGGGAGGAAGAGTTCACCCAGGCGTACTTCCGGCCGATGGCGGTCGTCGAAATTCGCTCGGGCGCAAAGAACGACGGCACGCTCACGGCCTGGCAGTTCCACAACCTGAACGCCGGTGCCGCGGCGGCTCTCCTCCCGTACAAGGTCCCGAACCAGAAGATCGGCAACCAACCCGTGGACTCTCCTCTCCCTCAAGGGTCCTACCGCGCCCTCGCCGCGACCGCGAACAATTTCGCCCGTGAATCGCACATCGATGAGCTGGCCGCCCGGGTCGGTGCTGACCCCGTCGAGTACCGATTACGTCACCTCGCGGACGACCGACTGGCCGCCGTGTTGAAGGCGGTCGCCGAGCGGGCCGGATGGACCCCCCGCCGCGGGTCCCGCGTTCGGGACCGCGCTCGGGGGCATGGCCAGGGCATCGCCGTGGGGCTCGAGAAGGAAGGCCGGGTCGCTACCTTCGCCGAGGTCCGGGTGCTCGAGGACCGACGCCTCGAGGTCGTTCGGATCGTCACCGGGTTCGAATGCGGAGCGATCGTCCACCCGTCGAATCTCCAAAGTCAGATCGAGGGGGGCACGGTCATGGCGTTGGGAGGCGCGCTCTTCGAAGCGATCCACTTCGACGGGGGCCGCATCCTCAACCCGAGGCTGTCGGCGTACCGGGTCCCCCGGTTCCGCGACGTTCCCCCCATCGAAGTGTTACTGCTCGATCGTCGGGACCTACCCTCGCAGGGCGGAGGCGAGACCCCGCTCATCGCGGTGGCTCCCGCGGTCGCGAATGCGATATTCGATGCTACGGGGACGCGCCTTCGCTCACTGCCGTTGGTCCCCGACGGGACCGTGCCTTAGCGGACAGTCCTCGAGCTTGCGCTACCGGTTCGAATCAGGCGCCGGGCGACGGGGCCGGCTCGGTCGCGGTCGCCTTGATCTTCTGGGAGAGACGGAAGACCACGACCCCTTGGACGACCAGCGCTCCGAGGAAGCCAACCACCATACCGAGGACAAACATGTTGTTCTGATTGAAGGTGAAGGCGAACCCCTGTTCCACCGCGAGAAGAAGGAACACCGTGGTGAGTGCTTCCCACCCGGCGATGCCCGTCACCCGGAGCCGCATCGCGAGCAGCGTCGCGTAGAGCGCGACGACGGTCAGGAGGAACGCGAGGGCGATATGGGCGGTCAAGAGGGGAACGGAGGTGAAGACCGTGAGGAACGAGGGGGAGGACGGCAGGCTGACGTACATCGCCAGCGCGATGCCGATGACACATTCGACCACGAGCAGGCCGAAGAGGACTACGCCGAGGTGACGGAGACGCTCCGCCGCTCGGTGGATCGACGGAGCATTCTCCGCCGGCGACACTTGCGACACGGAGCCGCCCTACCCGGCTCCTGAGATAAGTCCGCCCCCGTACGGTCGTGGCCCCGCCCCGGGGGGCCTAAATACGAAAGCGCGGTCCGCGCGGCGATGGCGGTCCGTCGTCGAGCTCCGAGTCGAAAAGCGCCGGCTCGAATGCGCGTACCCCCCGAGCTGAGAATCGAAGCGCCGACCCCTCGCATGATCCGGGTCGACCTCGTCGAGGACCCCCACGCTCACATCGTCTGCCGGTCGTGCGGTCGGATCCAGAGCGTGGAGCTGACGGAGCTCGACCGACATTTTCTGACCGAGCTCGCCGGACATCACCCCGACGGGTGGAGCGTGGACGGGATCGCGTTCTCCTTGATGGGGGCCTGCCGCCGGTGCCGCGAAGGCCCTCGCCCGTGAACCCGCTGCCGACCGGGCCCGCACCGGCATGACCGGCTTCTTCACGTCGCCGCGGATCGCGTTCGGCCCCGGCGCGGTCGAGCAGCTGAGCGGTCTCGGCGCACGACGCGCCTACCTCGTGGTCGACCCGGCGGTCGCCGCCGTGCGGGGCCACCGTCGGGTCGTGGAGGAGCTCGCCAAATCCGAGACCACGGTCGAGGTCTTCGAAGCGGGCCCTGAGGTCGACCGCATGGATTCCGTCGCTGGGCTCGCGAAACGATTGACCGATTTCGCCCCAGATTGGCTCGTCGCGATCGGCGGAGGTCGGACGATCGACGGGGCGAAAGCCGCGCGTTTGGGGTTCGAGCGACCCGACCTCTCCCTCTCCGCACTCACTCCCGTATTCGAGCTCGCAGAACCTCCGCGATGCCGGCTCGTCGCCATCCCTACGACGAGCGGAAGCGGCAGCGAGGCGAGCTGGAGCGTCGACCTTCGGTCGACGGAGGGCGAGCCGGTCGAACTCGCGCACCGGTCCCTGGTCCCCGATTGGGCGATCGTCGACGCGGGGTTCGCCGAAACATTGTCGAACGACCTCCGACGGGATGGGGCCGTCGAGGCCTTCGGGCAAGCGGTCGAGGCGTACCTCTCGGCCTGGGCGAATCCGTTCTCGGACGCGCTCGCGCTCTCCGTCGCTCGAACGGTCCTGGAGCGGCTGCCCCACGTGTTGCGATGGAGCGACGATCCGGACGCGAAGGAGGCGCTGCACGGCGCGGCGACGCTCGCCGGACTCGCGGCGTCGAACGCGCAGCGCGGCGTCGCGCATGCGCTCGCGCGCGCCCTGGTCGGTCCGACGGGGCTTTCCTACGGCCATCTCCTCGGGATCGTGCTACCGTACGCCCTCGACTTCGACCATCCCTCCGCGCGGGACCGGCTCGAGACGCTGGGCGCGTCGGTCCGGCGGCCGGAGGAGACCTCGCCGCTCCCCATCGCCGCTCGGGTGCGGAAGTTCTACGAGAACATTCGTCTCCCGACGGACCTGAAGGCAGCGGGAATCCTGCCGGAGCAGCTCGACGCCCATCGAGGCAGCATCGTGGCCCACGCCCTGCGGCTGCCCGGAGTTCTCGCGAATCCCCGGGTTCCGTCGGCCCCGGAACTCGAGGCGCTGCTTACGAGCGTGATGGTCGGTGCCAAGGTCCGCTGACGGACCGACCGTTATGCCGGCTCAGGCGCTGGGGGTGGAGGCCGGAACCTTTCCCGGGCGGGCGGGGGTCAGATCCTCGACCCGGGCCGGCGACTCGACCGCCCGGTTGATCGCGATCTCCGCGAGGTCGCTCGCGTAGAAGGCGCTGCGTTCCAAGCTCTCGAGCACGTAGGCAAGCCCGACCGCGAGGCGGCCGCGCTTCGAGGTCAGTTCGTGAAGGATGCTGTCCCGCTCCTCCGTGAGCGTGTGCGCGGCATCGATCACCTCGTTGGCCTTCGCGATGTTCCTCGAGTCGAGGCAATCGAGGGCATCGGCGAGCGCCGCCGCGGCCGCGGTGGCCATGCCGTCGAGCTGAGCGACGATCCGCTCGGGCGTCTTCTCGCGGCCGAGGATCGTGACAGATTCGGCGATCCGGACCGCGTGGTCAGCGATGCGCTCGAGCACGCGCGAGGCGAGAAGGTACGTCGAGCATTCGGGGAGCGTCAGTTCGACCGTCGCGAGGATCCGGGCATCCCGCAGCGCGCTCGTCACCTGTTTTTCGAGGAACCAGTGGAGGCGGTCGACCTCCCAGTCGCGTTCGATCACGTCCCGTGCGATTGCCGTATCGCGGGAACGGAACGCCGCCATCGCGTCCGTCTGCATGGCGCGGACCATCTGGTGCATCCGTCGGATGATGGACGGGATCGGCAGCGGGTTCTGACCGACGACGTCCTGCAGGATCACCGATTCCGCGGTCTCCTCGAGGATCTCGGGGCCGATCATCCGCTGGGCGAAGCTTCGGATCACCTCGCGCGTGCGGGCGCCCATGCGGCCGGGCGTGCGGATTTCGAGGAGGGGATAGCCGGCGATGTACTCCCCGATGAGGCGGCGGAAGAGATGCTCTTCGTTCATCTCGTTGCGAACCTCGACGACCCGGCGCTCCATCTCGGAGGGGTTCGCGGATTCCGCGAAGACCGTGAGGGAACCGTCCGCTCGAGGCGTGAAGAACAGCACGTCTCCGGGCCCAAGACCGCGGGCGGTCACCCAGTTCTTCGGCAGCGAGATGATGTACGTAGACCCGCCCGTCTTCTGGATACGCCGTCCGTGGAACCCACCGCTGCTACGCATTGATAGTAGTTGGGCGGACTATTCATTCTCTATATAGCTTCGGCCGAAGAACCGGCCGTACGGGCCGAACTCCGGGTCCGGGCCGACGTCTCGCAGATACCCCAAGTACGCCGGGCGCGAGTGACGGGGGTCGCTCATCATGGGGGAGCCCCGCCGCGCACCTTCTCGTTCCGGATTCCCGGAGCCGCTTCCGCGTGCCCGCGCCCCCGGCGACCGCAGAGCGGCTACGGCTCGGTTGACGGCCCCTTCGCGCCGCTACGCATTTGAACGCGTGACCCGCTCCCGCTCCCGTGATCGGTCAGTTCCCATGGGACCCTTTCCCTCCCTCGGGAGAACCCGACCCCAAGGGGCCGGATCCGGTCCAGACGATCGCCTTCCGGGCCGCCGTGACGACGGCGGACGCGTACCGCTCGGTTCGGCTCGGGCTCCGTCGCGAAGGAGGGACCCTGCGCGTGGGCAACCGATTCGTCACCGACGGACGGTACCGACAGGTGGCGTTCCTCGCGTTCGGGAACGCCGCGAACTCGATGGCCCTCGCGGCGTTGCACGCGGTCGGTGACCGCCTGACCCAAGGGTTCCTCGCCGGGCCGGAACCGGTCGCCCCCGAGCTTCCGTTCCGCGGGGTCCGAGTCTCCCCCGGCTGGGGCGCGGCGCCCGAAGCGAAGGGCGCGGTCGCCGCTGCGACCGAGCTCGTCGCGGGACTCTCCGAGCAGGACCTGCTCCTCGTGCTTCTCTCGGCCGGCGCCGTTCGCTCGCTCTCCCGACCTCCGGACGGGATGGGAGAGGGGGAGTTCGGAAACTTCCTTCGAGAGGCTCACGAGCGCGGGGCAACCGGGGCGGAGGTCGGACAACTGCACCGGGTGCTCGGGGCGGGAATCGTCGGCGGCCGGCTCGCGAAGGCGATCCCCCGCGCGGACACGGCGACCCTGATCGTGGACCGGGGCGACGGCGCGAGGCTGCTCGGGGGGGGTCCGATGCACCCCATCGAAGACGGTGAGCGCGAGGCCGTCCAACAGCTCCTCGCCCGTCTGGGGCTCTCGGAAGCGTTCCCTTCCCGCCCTCCCCGAAACGAGGGCGAGGCGGCGGCAACGCTTCCGGACCGGATCGCTCGACCGGTGGTGGTGGCCAGCCCGGGAGACGCGCTCAAGGCGGCGGCGGACGCCGTCTTCGACAAGGGCTGGACCAGCCGACTTGCGTTCCTCTCGTTGCGGGAGGCGCCGGCCGCGGCCGCCGGGCGGTTTCTTACACGCGCGGACGAGCTCTACGCCGCGGAAGGGCTGACGACCGACAGCCGGACCAAGGGCGTGGGGGCGTTCGCGATGACGACCCTCGGTCTTCCCGAGGGGGTGGACGAAGGACCGGCGTTCAGCGAGTTCCTGACCGCGGCCCGCTCGGGGTTGCGTCGGCGCGAGATGAGTTTGGGACTGTTCCGCACCGCCGGGGCGATCGGGGCCGCGGAATACCCGGCCGGCGCCGTCGTCGGCGCTCCGACCGACAAGGAATTTCCCGTTCGCCCGGACCGAGCGAGAGTGGTGGGGATGCGGCGTGGAATCACGGATGTGGGATTGCTCGCGGTCGCCCTCTTTCCCACTCCGGTGGCGGAGCGGCGCAGGCCCCGCGCCCGCTAGCGACCGTTCTCGGGTACCGTGCGGCGCTCGGCCGATGCTCCGGGTTCCTGGAAATAGCGCTTGAGCGCCATGTATTCGGCGAAGGAGATCTCCCGGCGCGCGCGGACGGCCCCCGCCTGCTTCAGCGAATCGATCCGGTAGAGGCGAAGCAGCTCCGCGACGGTACGAGCCCCCTCGTCCGGACGCCCGGCGAGCGCCGGCGCAGCGGCGAGCGGAGTCTCCACCCGTTTTTCCCGAGGTACGGAAGGTGCCTCGGCGGGGGCCGAAGGGGCCCCCAAGTACTCCACCAACCGACTATGCTCCCCCGCGGTCAGCTCTCCTTCCCCGAGCAGGAGGTCCACGAGCTCTCGCTGACGAGGTCGATAGGTCTCCACGAGTTCGGTCAGGTCGCGGTCGGGGCGCGCCGACGGAGCGGCCGCGAGCAGCGGGCCGACGAGACCGTCGAGATCCGCCTGGAGTTCGTCGAGCGCGCGGGCGAGCTCCGAATGACTCGGTCCCGACCCCTCCGAGGGAGTCTCAAACTTGGCGGAGAGACGCACCGTCCCGGCCGAGGGCGCGTCGGGGCGGAGCGGACGCTCCACCGTAAGCTCGATTTCTCGCCGGCGTAGGGACACGGCTCCGGACGGTCGAGAACGGAGAAAAGGTACGCCCGCGAGAGCGCACGCATTCCGCGTACGTTCCGAGTTACCACCTTTCACTTGCTTTCACACAGTAACTATAAAAAGGTCCGCGGGCCTAGGCTGCCCGAGGCGAGACCGATGGACGCGGAACGCTCCCGGCGAACGGCCCCCGCTCATCCGGCGTCGGCCGACACGTGCGACTCGGCGGACGGGCGGCATCTGTGCCCGGTCCTCGCGGCCGTCGGCGTCATCGGGACGGAGTGGCGCCTCGCGATCGTCCACCGTCTCCTCGAGGGACCGCAGCGGTTCAGCGAGATCCTGAAGTCCAACCCGCGGCTCAACGCGAAGACCCTGAGCGCGACCCTGAAGTTCCTGGAGGGCCAAGGCGTCGTGCAGCGCACGGTCGTCAGCACCCGTCCCTTCTCCGTCGTCTACTCGCTCACCGAGATGGGACTTGGTCTCGCTCCCGCCGCCCGGGAACTGCGGGCGTGGGGCGAGCGATGGCTGCTGCCGAGGGCCGCGCAAGCGAGCCGCGCGGCCGCGGCCTCGGCGCGCCGACCCCCCGCGATCCAGGGAGAACTCCCTCGGATCGTGATCGGCGAGCCGGACACGCACCGGGCCCGATAGACGGAACGGCTCGTTCCCGAGCCGTTTCACGACCTCCCGTCCGCGGTTCAAATACCCCGGCCGACCCTCGTTGGTTTGCAACCACCCCGGAAAGGTCCTTCCATATCGCCGTCAGGGGACAGCACCGTGTCCCAGGCGTGCGAGGGACCTTTCCAAAACTCTCCGATTTTTTTGGGAAATTACTCCTACTGTCGAACCCCCGGGCGCTACGCATCGTTCAGTTTTCAGCGACGCGGGAACCGAATACTTTCGGACGGCGGTGGACCCGCGATCCCATGTGGCGTCTCGCGTCGTCCCCTCCGCCTCACTCCGCACTCGACCTCCCGGTCGTCTCGCGGACTCCGGTGGACCCCGACGTGCTGCGCTTGCACCCCCGAGCCGAGCCGGCCCCGAACTTCGACGTCGCGCGAGCGGCGTGGCGTTCCGTGTCCCGTTCGCGGCTCTAACCGCCTTGTGACCGGCGCCGCCCCGAAGGACGAGGGGTCCTTCGAGGACGCCCCCCGCGAGCGGACGCCCGGCCGGACGCGCCGGAGCTCCTGAACGCGGAGGCGCGCGCCCGTCCCGAGCCCCTTCCCGGCCGACCGCCGGAGCCCGCCCTCCCCAGCCTTGCGGCGCTCCGGCCGTGAGGCGGGTCCTGGGGAGGACGGTCCCTGGCCCTCCTCGGAGGGCCCCCGCACGACTTCGTTCCGCCCGGGACCCGCGGGAGGGACGGAGGAGTTTTGGAAAACGTGGATGCGAAACGCATCGTCGTAACGTCGCCCGAACCCGTTCCGAGCCAACCCGTTCCCGAACGATCGGCCCCGCGCGTGCGCAAGGTCGGAGAGCTCCGGCTTCCGCTCGCCGGGTCGTATCGCCCCCGCGCGCGCCTCTATCGCTACCCCGACGGGCGGCTGCTCTGGCTCGTCCGCCTCTGGGAACACGACCGGGCCGTACCGCACCTGGTGTCGACGGCGGTGCTGCACGAGTTCGCTCGCGTGAATCGCCTTCCCCGCCTGCGGGCCGAACTGGACGCCCTCGTGGACCGGGCGACGGTCGGCGACGGGCCGTGAGACCGCAGGATACGGTCACGGTGGTTTGCACTGCGACTCCGTCGCTCCGACGCCAATGGTTCGGCGAGCTCGCGCGGCTCTTGGCGTCGGCACCGCCCCCTGCGGCCGCCCTCGTCGAAGCGTCGTTCGACCGTCCCTGCCCCCGAGTAACGGTTCGACCCAGCGCTCTCGTGGACGTTCTCGGGCGTAGTCTCGCAGGCGCGTGCGTTCGGGTCGAGGTGCGCGCCGGGGCGGCACCCGCTCCCCCGACCTCGCTGGGCTCCGAGCGGATCGGGTCCGTCGTTCACGTCGGCGGATCCGGAGAACGAACGCCGGAAGACACGGGAACGCGCCTCGACCGGGTGGGAATTGCCCCCGCGGTCCTGTCGGGAACCTGGCTCGCCGTGCAGACGTTCTGGTTGCCGGGGCCGCACGGAACCCTCTGGATCGCCCGGCGGTTCCGATGCGCGGCCGGGTCCCGTGCCGATCTCGAGGGGCGATTCCCGTTGCTCGGTACGGTGCTCGCGGCCGACTGGGGTCGCGTCCTCGGGCTCCCCGCCACGTTCCGGGCCGCTCGGCTTGGCGCCCGCCGAGATTGGCGACGGGGCGGAGCGCGCTCGATTCCGCCGGAGGCCTGGTTCGAGCGAACCCCCGAGTTCGCGGCTCGCTCGGTCCTCACCCTCGATCCCGAGAACCGCTATCCGGCCGAGCCGTGGGTCGAGACGCCCGCGATCGTCCTCGGCGCGTCGGGCGCCGGCAAGACCACGTATCTCGCCCGCTGGGCCGCCCGAACGGTCCGGGCCGGAGGTTCGGTCGTGGCCATCGACCTGCACGGGGACCTGACTCCGGCGATCCTCGGTCGACTCGGGACCGAACACCGAAGTCGATCGATCGCGGTGGATGCGACGCTTCGCCCGGTTCCGGGCGTCGCCGCCCTCAGCCCGGACGGGCCGCCGGACCGAGCCGCCGCGCATCTGGTCGCCGCGCTGAAGCGATTGACCCCGGACGGGACCGACCTCTACTGGGGGTTCCGCCTCGAGCGGGTGTTCGACACATTCGCCCGCCTCGCGCTCGAGTCGGGCGGCTCCCTGACCGACATCTACGACCTTCTCACGAACCCGGACCGACGGGATGCCGCCCGCCTCGCGACCCGCTCTCCCGAGACCGCACGGTTCCTCGAGGAGCTCGGCCCGGTCGTTCGCCGGAACCCCGAGTTCCTGTGGTCGGCGGCCACCCGGCTCTCCAAGGTGGTGCTCGTTCCCGCCCTGCGGGAGCTCCTCGCGCCGGAAGCGGGGGGACTGCCGGTCGAGGAGCTGCTCGCGGAAGGTCGCTCGTTGTTTGTTCGACTCCCGTTCGCGAGCCTTGGGCCGGAGGCGAGCGCCTTTGCCGCGACGCTCGTGCTCGGACGGGTCTACCTCGGGGTGGCGGCCCTCGCCGAGCGCCGCGGCCGCCCGGTTCCGGTCTCGGTCGTCCTCGACGAGGCCCACGCCTTCTCGCCCCGGTTGGTCGCCGAGGTCCTCACGGAAGGTCGCAAATTCGGTCTGCGAACCGTCATCGCGACCCAGTACCCCGACCGTCTCGCCCGCGAGCTGCAGAGCGCCGCTCGCGGCGCTCTCCGGGGATTCGTCACGTTTCGAGTCCCCCGTCCGTCAGCTCCCGAGGTGGGCGCGTGGCTCGGTCTCGGACCGGAGAACGCGGCCGAGATCCTCCCGAATCTCCCCACAGGTCAGGGACTGGTCCTCGACACGGCGGCCGAAGGACTTCGACCGACGGCTCCCGAGGACTCTTCGCTCCCCCCGGACCCGGAAGGGTGGAGGGAAGGAGCCGAGGCGACCCGACGTGAATTCGGAGTCCTCGACCGGTCCGCGGAAGAGGAGTACGGGACCGATGCCGCGACCGAGCAGCTGCTGCTGGCCGTGCTGGCGAGCTCGGAATCGGGCTCGACGGCACGTCGCGAGGAGATCGTTCGCGCCGCCGTCGCGCTGCCCGGAAGCCGCTGCGACGTGGCCCTCCTGTCCGACCGGCTCGCGACGCTCCTGCGGGAGGGGTACCTCCACGAGGTAGCGGAGCAAATGCTGCTGACCGCGGCCGGCGAGAGACGGATCGGCCTCACCGCCCCGACCGACGCGACGCGAGAGACGGCCGAACACCGGGCGCTGCTCGTCGCCGCCTTCCGGTTATTTGCTCGACGCGGGTACCGGCTCGAAATCCTCCGGCAGGGCCGGTACGACACGACATTACCCGATGCCCGGTTGCTCCAGCTCCCCGAACGACGCGACGTTCCTGCTCCCGCCGACCTCGCGCGGGCGATCGAACAAGCGAAGCGACATTGGGCGTGGCGGTTTTTCGGAGGCCGGGACGTTCACGTCGAGGCCGAGGTCTCGGGCGCGCTCCGGTCCCAACGGATTCGCCACGGGGTTCGCAAGGCCGTTCCTCAGGGAGTGTTCGTCCTGTTCGTTGTCGGCGACGCTCGGCGTGCGCGTCGGGTCCGCTCCGTGCTTCGCGAGATGGGCCTCGGCCCCGACCGGGCGCAAGTCTGGACGCTTCACCTACCGGCCGGGTCGACCGCTCGGCGACCGACGACGAATCTGTAAATGCGCGAGCTCGTTCGGACCCCGCATGCGCATGTTCGTGGCGGTCGAGGTCCCCTCCTCGGTCGAAGAGGCGTCCCGCGCCCTTGCTCCCGAACATCTCACCCTGCACTTCTTGGGAAAGATTCCGGCCGAACGGGTCGGTAGCATCGTCGCGGCATTGACACCGCTCGGAGCGGCCGTCGCGCCGTTCGACCTGACGCTCGAGGGGGTCGGCGCTTTCCCCTCGCGGGAACGTCCTCGGGTCGTCTGGGTGGGCGGGACGGAGGGCGCCGCGGAATTGATCCGGCTGGCGGCGCTTGTACGGCAAGCGCTCGCCGCCGAGGGAGGATCGAACCACGACGAACCGTTCGTTCCGCACCTCACCCTGTTCCGCGTACGCTCGGCCGACGATCGCCGGAGGGCGGAGGATTTGCTGGCCGGCCGCGTCCCGCCTCCGACGCCCCGGCGGGTCCGGGTCGGCGAATTCGTCCTCAAGGAAAGCGAGCTCTCGTCCCGGGGCGCGACCCACCGGACGATCGCGACCTTCCCGCTCTCGGGTATCCCGCCCGACCGGACGTAGCCGACCCGTCTATCCCGACTCGGCCGCCGACCGGTCCGCGACGAGCTTCCGCCACAGGTAGAGCGTGGCGTAACTGCCCCAGCCGGGATAGTACCGATCGGCCCACGCCCGGGCCTTTTCTTCGGGGGCGGACCGGCGGAGTCCCTGGTACTCCTCGAGCGCCACCCGTATCCCGAGGTCGCCCGCGATGAAGACGTCGGTCCGCCCGACTCCGCGCAGGAGCGCGTTCTCGGCCGTCCATCGACCGACTCCCGGCAGACGGTCGAGGCGTTCGACCGCGGTCTCGAGCGGAAGGGAGGCGAGACCGTCCGACGGAAGCGTGCCGTCTTGCGCGGACGCCGCGAGGGCGAGGAGCGAACGGCTCTTCACTCCGCTCAGTCCGGTCGAGCGGAGACCCGGGATGCCGAGCGACCGGATCTCCGTCGGGGTGGGCACGCGGGGGACCTCGACCCCCTCGGCTTCGAGGAATGCGCCCGCGCTCTCGAGCAAGCGTTCTTTCATCGTGTTCGCCGCCCGCACCGAGAGCTGCTGCCCCAGGATCGCATGGATGAGCGCCTCGTACACGTGGGCGTCGCGCGGAATTCGAAGCCCTCGGAACCGACGGTCGGTGCCGCGCAGAATCGGTTCCTTCCGGACGAGCCGATAGAACTCCTCGACCGGGTGGTCGAGGGAGAAGAGCGCCCGCGCGGCGGAGCGCGCGGCCGGTCCGTCCGCCCCCCATGCCTCTACTCGCCAGCGACTCCCCTTCGGTTCGACCGAGAGGACCCACGGCGCTGCGGGCGGTCCCCAGGCCCGCAGGAGACGGTCCCCATCCTCCGTGAACACGAGGGAGCGCGAGGAGTACTCGAGCTGCTGCCGCTCGGCGGGGAGCGACGCGAGCCGAGGAGGAGTGACCGCGGTGACCGTGGTGGGGCGCACGCGAAGGGGAAGCGACGCCCCCTAAGAGACCGCAGGTGCCGCCCGTCCGTCGAACGACGATACCGTTATCCTGCTCGGCACGAGTCGTTCGCCCGCTTCCCGGGAGAGGGAGAGGGGGCCGGGGTGACCATCGTCCGACCGCTATCTGGAATGTCCGCGGCCGGAGGTGGGCTCGCATTCCTCGTGCTCACCCTCCTCGCGGCGACACTCGCTTCGGCGACCGTTCCCGCGGGGCCGACCGCCCACTCGGCAGGCCCCGTGGGGGTCTCGACCCCATCCGCGCTCCCGGGAGAGGGCCTCGACGGTCCGGCTGCCGCGACATCGGTCGTAGAGGTGGGTCCCGCCCCGGGTGAGAGCGTCGTGGGCACACCGGCCGTGTTCGTTTGGCAGGCATTGGGTCCCGGCGGAAGCCGGGTCGCCACCTTCGCGGTGGGATGTGAGCTCACGGTCACGGACAGCACGAATGGGTCGAGCGTGCGGTCGTGGGTGAACACGTCGACGGCGGGAGCGCTACACCGGGCCGCCAACGGCACCTTCTCGGTACCCGCCTCCGCTTGGAATGCCGGTCTCCTCAACGTGACCATCAGCGTAGCCTCCGCGGTCCCGGTGACCGTCCGACTGTCCGGACCCCTCCTTCCGTCCGTGCCCGCTCCCGTCGGGCTCACGATCCTCCCGGACCTCGACCATCTCCTGCTCTACGATCGCAGCTCTTTCAACGTCAGCAATCGGACGAACGACACCTTCTGGCACGTTCGGGACCGCTTCGGCGACCCCACCCCGGGGGCCTTCTTGATCGTCGAATACTCCACCCCGACGTCGGTCAGCAAAGCGGTCGTGCCGGTGAACTGGACGTCCGGAGGCACGACGGGGGCGTGGGTGAACTACTCGGCCCCGGGAACCGGGAACGGCACCTTCCGAGTCCTGGACGAAGCCAACACGACCTTGATCGGCCCGGTCTCTATTCCGGCCGTGGGGAGTAGCGGTCCCGTTTCCGTTCCCGTGCCGACGACCTCGCTCTCCCCCCTCGTCCTGCTCGTGATCGCCCTGCTCGCGGTCGGCGGCGCCACCGGCATCGGCGCGGTCTCTTTCGGCGGACGGACCCGTCCGGCGTCCGCCCCGAGCGACGGAGAGGAAGAGCTTCGTCGCCTCGCCGAGGGCCGGGAGACGGTCGTGGAGATCGTGCGACGAGCCGGCCCGCTCGCTCTCGCGGAGATCGAATCGGCCTGGGAGCCTCCGCCGGCTCCTCCGGCGATCGCCGACTGGGTCGCGTCGCTGGTGACCGACGGAACGCTCACCGCCACCCTGGGAGAGGGAGGACGTGCGCGCTTCGCGGTCGCGGAGCATCCGATCGAGGAACCTAAGGTCACGTTCGACGAGGCCGCGCTCGACCGCGAGATCGCGCGCCGCGATGCGGCGGTCGACGACGGGGACGAGTCGACACCCCGGTAACGGAGGTCCTTTTCGAGGCCAGCGTCACCCGAGGAACGGACGGCGCCAGTCGTCGGGCTGCACCGCGGTCTCCTTGATGTTCCGCGGCGAGAGCCAACGCAATAGGTTCAGCACCGAGCCGGCCTTGTCGTTCGTTCCCGAGCGCCGAGCGCCACCGAACGGCTGGCGGCCCACGATCGCGCCGGTCGGCTTGTCGTTGATATAGAAATTCCCGGCGCTATAGCGCAACGTCTGCTCGGCGAGCGCGACGGCGCGCAGGTCCCGGGCGAAGACCGCGCCCGTGAGGGCATAGGGCGAGGTGGCGTCGCAGAGCTTCAGCGTCTCCTCGTACTGCGCGTCCGGGTAGACGTAGACGGTCAGCACGGGGCCGAAGATCTCCTCGGAGATCAGCTTCCCGTGGGGGTCGGTGGTCCGGATCACCGTCGGCCGGACAAACCAGCCCTTCGCTTGGTCGGTCTCGCCGCCGACGACGAACGAGTAGTCGCGGGGGTTCTGCCGGGCGAAGTCGAGGTACTTCTGGATGTTCTCGAACGCCGGTCCGTCGATGATCGCGCCCATCAGGTTCCCGAGCGTGTCGACCCGGCCCATCGGGACCTTGGGGACCTCCTCCTTCAGGATCCGCTCCACCTCGGGCCACCGGCTCTCGGGGATGTAGGCGCGCGAGCACGCCGAGCACTTCTGGCCCTGGTACTCGAACGCCCCGCGGAGGAGGTTAATCGCTGTGCCGCGCACGTCGGCCGACGGATGCATGAAGACGAAATCCTTCCCACCGGTCTCGCCCACGATGCGCGGGAAGTTGCGGTACTTCTCGAGGTTCGCGCCGACGCGCTTCCAGATCTGGACGAGCGTATCGTAACTGCCCGTGAAGTGGACCCCGGCGAGCGACGGGTGGTCGAGGAGGACCGGAGCCTCCTTGCTCGGGAACGGGACGAAGTTGATGACGCCGGCCGGGAGGCCCGCCTCGAGGAGGACCTTGTAGATCTCGTAGTTCGAGAAGATCACCGAGCGGGCGGGCTTCCAGAGCGCGACGTTCCCGACCATCGCGGGCGCGGTCGGAAGGTTGCCGGCGATCGAGTAGAAGTTGAACGGGGGAATCGCGAGCACGAACCCCTCGAGGGGTCGCCAGTCGAAGCGGTTCGTCTCGCCGGGGTACTGGTTCGGTTGGATCTCGTAGATCTGGCGCGTGAAGTACGCGTTGAAGTTCCAGAAGTCGACGAGCTCGGCCAGGTCGATCTCGGCCTCGTACGGGTTCTTCGAGTGGTTGAGCATGATCGCAGCGATGTTGCGGGTGCGGCGGGGGCCCGCAAGCAGCATCGCGGCCTTCTCAAAGACCGCCACCCGGTGGTACCAATCGAGCCGCGACCAGCTCTCGTGCGCGGCGAGCGCGCTCTCGGCCGCCTTCCCGAGCTCCGTCGCTCCCGCGACGTGCGCCCGGGCCAGCACCGTCGAGTGGTCGTCGGGGCACCGCACGTCGACCGTGGTACCGGTCCGCACCTCCATCCCATCGATCACGAGCGGGATCTCGAGCGGGGTCTTCCGCATCGCCGCGAGCTCCTCTTCGAGCCTCCGGCGGTCGGGGGTGTTCGCGCTGTACGAGCGAATCGTGTTCACGTCGTTGCTGGGCCGCTCGACATTCCAGATCATGGGGACCGTCACGGGGCGCACGGCCCTAACGGTTTCGTGAAGTGCCGTTGATAGGGCATTAAAGACGGCCGCGCCCCCTCAAATTCGGCGGAGAGGACCGTCATGACGTCGGACCGGGTCGTACGACACCCCATTTTGGAGGTGCCCGCCCACCCCGAGATGGTGGAATTCACCTTCGACGGGCGACGGCTCGAAGCCCGGAAGTCGGAGATGGTCTCCTCCGCCCTGTTCGCGAACGGGGTCCGGGTCTTTGGTCACCATCGGCGCGACGGGTCTCCGCAGGGGATCTTCTGCGCCAACGGCCAGTGCGCGCAGTGCCTGGTGCTCGCGGACGGCCTCCCCGTGAAGGCGTGCATCACCGCGGTCCGTCCGAACATGGACGTGCGCCCGCTCGACGGCCTACCGAAACTCCTTGCGGACGACGCGCCGCTCAAGCTGCGACGCCAGATCCCCGAGGTCGCGACCGACGTCCTCATCGTGGGAGGCGGCCCCGCGGGACTGACGGCGGCGGCCGAGCTCGGCGCGAAGCACGTGAGCTGTATCCTGTGCGACGATAAGCAGACGCTCGGCGGCAAGCTGAGCCTGCAGACGCACAACTTCTTCGGTTCCGTGAAGGACTGTTACGCGGGCGAACGGGGCACCGACATCGGCCGGACCCTCGAAGAACAGGCGCGGGCCCAGAAGGACGTGAACGTCTGGACGGATTCCCCGGTCGTGGGCGTCTTCGAAGACGGCGTCGTGGGGGTCCTGAACCAGGGTCGCTTCACACTCGTCCGGCCGAAATGCTTGCTCGTCGCCGCCGGGGCGCGCGAGAAGGCGCTCGCGTTCGCCGGCGCGGACCTTCCCGGGGTCTACGGGGCGGGCGCCTTCCAGACGCTCGTCAACCGCGACCTGATCAAGCCCTCCCAGCGACTGTTCATCATCGGCGGCGGGAACGTCGGCCTGATCGTCGCCTACCAGGCCCTGCAGGCGGGCGTGGACGTCGTGGGACTGGCGGAAGTCCTGCCCGAGTGCGGCGGTTACAAGGTGCACCGGGACAAGATCCTGCGGCTCGGCGTACCGGTCTTCACCTCGCACACGATACTTCGGGCCGAGGGCCAGGGGCGGGTGGAGCGGGTGACCATCGCCCGCGTGGACGGTCGCTTCCGGCCGGTCGAAGGCTCGGAGAAGTCCTTCGCCGTCGACACCGTGCTCGTGGCGGTCGGACTCTCCCCCGTCAACGAGCTCTTCGAGGAGGGGCGCCGGCTCGGCCTGCGCGTCTATTCCGCCGGCGACGCGAACGAGATCGCGGAGGCGTCGGCCGCGATGTTCTCCGGCAAGATCGTCGCGCGGACGATCCTGAACGACCTCGGGATCCCGACGGGGATCCCTCCCGAGTGGCTGAGTATCCAGGCGATGTTGCGCTCGCATCCGGGACCGGTCCTTGGGGCGTATCCTCCTCCCTCGGGGATGAGCGTCTACCCGATCCTGCGCTGCGCCCAGGAGATCCCGTGCAATCCGTGCACGGACGTCTGCATCACGGACGGGATCGCGATCCCCGAAGGCAACCTCCTCGGACGACCGCGGCTCGTGGGGGATTGTGTCGGGTGCCTCCGATGCGTGGCGGTCTGCCCCGGCCTCGCGATCAGCCTCGTCGACACGCGCCACGACCCCTCGTCGAAGGTCGCGCGGGTGACGCTCCCGTGGGAGATGCCCGAGGAACTCGTCCACGTCGGGCAGGAAGTGACGACCACGGGCAACGAAGGCGAGGTCATCGGAACGGCCCGAGTGCTCCGGATCCTTTCGGGGAAGTCCCTCAACCGCCGGCGCCTGCTGGTGCTCGAAGTTCCGTTCGCCGACGCGCAGAAGGTGGCGGGCGTGCGGATCCGCTCACCGGAGTCCCCGGTCGCTCCGACCTCCCCTTCCCCCGTGCGCGATGACGAGGTGATCGTCTGTCGTTGCGAGCGCGTCACGAAACAGATGATCGAGGAGTTCATTCAGGGCACGGGCAGCCGGGACCTGAACGCGGTCAAGGCCGCGCTCCGCTCCGGGATGGGGCCGTGCGGTGGGAAGACGTGCGCCGAACTGACGATCCGGATCTTCCGCGAGCTCGGGGTCGACCTGAAGACCGTCACCGCGCCCGTGCACCGGCCGTTCACGCAGGAGGTTCCCCTGAAGGCGTTCCTGGTGGAGGGCGATGGCGACCACGCAGTTTGATACCATCGTCATCGGCGCGGGGTCGGTCGGGAATCCCACCGCCTACTTCCTCGAGCGCGAAGGGCTTCGCACCCTCGTGCTCGACGAGTTCGCCTCGTCGGGTCAGGGCCAGAACAAGGCCGCGATCGGCGGGGTCCGCGCCACCCACTCCGACCCCGCGAAGATCGGCCTCTGCCAGCAGAGCCTCGAGGTCTTTTCCCAGTGGAAGGAGACCACGGGCACCGACATCGGCTGGAAGAAGGGAGGGTACTGCTTTCCCGCCTTCGACGAGAAGGTCGAGACGACGGTCAAGGGCCTGCTTCCGATCCAGAAGAGATACCATCTCCATATCGACTGGCAGGAGGCCGACGAGATCCGCCGGATCGTCCCGGGCATCAACGAAGAGGGACTGCGCGGCGGGACTTACTCGCCCGACGATGGCCAAGTAAGCCCTCTGCTCGCCGCCGAATCCTTCACGCAGGAAGCCGTCCGGCGGGGGGCGGTGTATCGGTACCGTGAGCCCGTCACCTCGCTGGTCCGGCACGGGAACGAGGTCGTCGGAGTACGCACCGAGAAGGGGGAATACCGCGCCCCGACCGTGGTCAACGCCTCGGGCGTCCGGGCGACCGAGGTCTGCAAGATGGCCGGCCTCGACATTCCGGTCCTGCCGGACAGCCACGAGGGCGGGATCTCCGCGCCGGTCGCGCCGTTCCTCGACCCGCTGATCGTCGACCTGCGGCCGGGCCCCGAGGGGAAGACGATCAACTTCTACTTCGGCCAGGACGCGAACGGCCAGATCATCTTCTGCTACACTCCGAACGTACCGATCTCGGGCACGAACCGCAACTCGACCTCCGAGTTCATGCCGACCATCGCCGCGCGGCTCGTCGAAGTGATCCCACGATTGAAGCACCTCACGATCCGGCGGGTGTGGAGAGGACTCTACCCGATGACCCCCGACGGCAGCCCCGTCGTGGGGAAGGCCCCGAACGTCGAGGGGTTCGTCCTCGGCGTCGGAATGTGCGGGCAGGGGTTCATGCTCGGCCCCGGCGTCGGGCGGAACCTCGCGTCCCTCGTCGCCCGAGGGACCCCGCTCATCGACCGCGAGGTCTTCGACCTTCTGAGCCCCGCGCGGGACTTCTACCGGGGAAAGAAAGAAGCGCTGAAGTGACGAAGCTTCCCTAGGACGGGTCGCGGCCGACGAGGTCGTAGTAGCGGTACGCGGCCTCGCCCGCGCCGAAGCAGAATTTCAAGGTCGTGAAATCGCTCTTGAGCGCCGCTGCCGCGCCGAGGACGTCCGCCTCCGACTTTCCTTTGTGGAGCAGGTCGTCGAACAGCTCGGCGATCCGCTCCATCTCGGGTTCGCGCATCCCGACGCGCGTGACCTCGGGAGTGCCGAGGCGCACCCCGCCCGGGTGCTTCGGGCTCTTGTCGCCGGGCAGAAGGTTCTTGTTCGCGATCACGCCCGAGTCCGCAAGACGTTTGGCGACCGCTTCGCCGCCTCCTTCCTTGTCGACCCGTACGGCGATCGTGTGGGAGCGCGTGAACCCGAGGTTGGGGGCGAGCACGTCGAACCCCCGGTCGTGGAGGGCTTGGCCGAGGGCGCGGGCGTTCGCGACCGTCTGGCGCGCGTACTCCCGCCCGAACTCGATGTGCTCGGCGAGGCTGACCGCGAGGGCGGCCATCGCGTTCAGGTGGTGGTTGCTCGTCACGCCGGGGAACGCGCCGCCTTGCAGTCGCTTCACGACCTCGGAGTCCTCGGTCGAGGCGAGCAGGATGCCGTGCTGCGGGCCGGGGAGCGTCTTGTGCGTGGAGGCGCTCATCACGGTCACGCCCTCGTGCAGCGGGTCCTGGAACTGTCCGCCCGCGATGAGCCCGAGGACGTGCGCCGCGTCGTACCAACCCCGCGCGCCGATCTCCTCGAGCGTCGGTCGGAGCTCTTCGAGCGGCATGGGGAAGAGAAAGAGCGAAAGGCCGAACAGACAGACCTTCGGCCGGACCGCCTTCAGGATCTCGCGCGTGCGGGCGACGTCGATCGTCATCCGCTCCGCGTCCCAGGCATAGTAGACGGGCTTCACGCCCCGCAGGCCGAACGCGCCGAAGGACGCGCTCGAGATGTGAGCGCCGTCCGCGAGACGGCTCGTCCCCACGAGGTCGCCGGGCTCGGTGAGCGCTTTGAGGACCGCGAGGTTGGCGACCGTGCCCGAGGTCGGACGGACGTCCGCGAACGAGCAGCGGAAGAGCCGTTTCGCGAGCGCGAGGCAGATCTCCTCGACCTCGTCGACCTGCTCGTTGCCTTCGTAGTACCGTTCTCCGGGAAGCCCCTCGGCGTACCGGGAGTGGAAATCGCTGATGAGGAGCTCCTTGGCGTACGGCGAGAGGAGGTTCTCGCTCGCGATCAGCGGGATCGCGCGCTCGAAGCGCTTCGAGTGGCGTTTCACGGCGTCGCGGACGCGCTCGACGGTCGCGGCCATCTCTCCGGGTTTCGGCGCGAGGGACGTCGTCCCCCCCACCCCACCGCTGCCACTGGAAAGTGTTCCTGGCCCACGACCCGCCATGAATCCTCGCGCTCGGAGCGACCGGGCCTCCTCACCTCCTCGAGGCCATATATGGACCGTGCCCGTGCCGGCCCTGCCATGCCCTCACCGGCGTCCTCGACCCCTCTCCTTCCCTGGCCCGTCCACCGACGCTTCTACGTACCGTACCACGACCTCGACGTCCTGAACCACCTCAACCACGCTGCCTACCTTCCCTACATGGAAACCCTCCGATGCGACTACTACCTACCCTTCCTCGGTACCCCCGACCCGACCCGGATCGACATCATCATCGCCGAAGCCACCTGCCGCTACCTCGCTCCCGTGTCCTACGGCTCGGAGCTCCTCGGGGAGGTCGCCCCGGCACGTCCGCTCGGTCGCACGAGCTTCACTCTCCTCTACCGCTTCACCCTCGCCGGCACGTCCACCGTCACCGCCCGCGGCCGGACGGTCAATGTCGTCTACGATTACGCGAAAGGCACCAAGAAGGAGATTCCCCCGGAACGCCGGGCCGCCATGGAACGCGACGCGGTCGACCCGGCGGACGAGGGTTGGTAAGGATTAGGCCCCTTCCACTGGAAATGGGGGGGTGGGGGGCTTAGTAGGCGGGGTGCACGGGGTCGCGCCGGGGCATCGGCGGGGGCCAGGGGAGCGGTTCGATGAACCCCGGTTCGTCCGCCACCGTCTCGACCCGGTAGAGGACCCCGGTTCCCTTGAGCGCCGCGTGGATCTTCGCGAGGCGTTCCTGGAACTCCTTCTCGTGCTCCCAGTCGAAGACGAGGTCGTGGGGGCCGATGATGAACGAGAGACCGGCGACCGACTTCAACCGTTCGGAGATCTCGATCGGCGAGCGGCTCTCCGGTGTGAAGTACAGGTCGACGTAGCTGTGCATGACCGGAAGCGCACCGAGAAAACGCGGCCCTCTCATACTTAAAGCTCCCGCTCCGCGACGCGGAGAGCCGGCGCCCCACCGCTTCCCCCGACGAGGAGCGTGCGGGCGTGGTCTAAACCGGCCGATTCGCCTACCCAAATCTTCAAGCGGGGGGTGCCAATCCTTCGCTGTGCAACGACGTGGAAGTGTCCCCCTCGTGGGGCTCGGTGCCGCCCTCATCGTGCTGTTCCTCGTCGCCTCGAGCGCGGGTGCGGGGATTCCCGCCGAGGCTCGCCTATCTCTCGCGCAAAGCGGCCATGGTCTGGCGCACCCGACGGCCTCCCTCGGAGGCGCCGAATTGGCCGCGGCCCGGTCGTCCCTAGAGCGGGGGGCCGGCCCCGGTTTGGACCTCGCTCCCTCCGTCTCCCTAGGGTCGTATCAGTGGACCAATCTCACCTCCCTGGTCGGGGTGCACCCGAGCGCTCGCTACCTCCCGTCGATGACGTGGGACGCGGCGGACGGGTACGTCCTCGTGTTCGGAGGGACGTTCCTGAACCTCTCGACCTCGTACATTCTGGGGGATACCTGGACCTACCTCAACGGGACCTGGCTGAACATCACGAACACGGTCGTCGGGTCCCCGCCGAAGCTCGCCGGTGCGGCGCTCGCGTACGACCCCGGGCAAAGCAAGGTAATCCTCTTCGGTGGCGCGCTCACCGAAGCGGCCTATTCGAACGTGACCTACAGCTATGCCCACGGCGTTTGGACGAACATTACGACGACGGTCGGCCGGGCACCGTCTCCGCGATACGACCCCAGCATGGTGTGGGACTCCAACGACTCCGAGTTGCTCCTTACCGGGGGTCTGGCCGGTAACGACGCGCCGATTCCGGGCACCTGGGTGTTCAAGGGGGGGGCTTGGTCGAACGTTACCGCGACAGCACCCATCCCGGCGCTCCTCTACACGCCGAACCTGGCGGACGATCCCCCGGACCACGGGGTCCTCGTGTCGAGCATCATGTCCTACTCTTCGTTGGGGAAGGCCCCGTTCTATCCGGGGACCTTCCTGTTCACCGGAGGAAAGTGGCACAATCTTACGCCGACGCTCAGCTCGGAGCCTCCCATGATCTACGTGGGCGCGATGGCCTACGTCTCCCCGGCAGTAGGGGTCCTGCTCCTCACCGGCATCATCACCAATCGATCTGGGAATTTTCTCGAAGGCGGAGTGGTGTGGGCGTATCACGGCGGGGCGTGGTCGAACCTGACTTCCACCGTCGGGGCCCTCCCCCAGGAGGACGGGGCTTCGGGCCTCGCCCTAATTCCGACCGACGGCTCCATCCTCGCGCTCGGCGGTGTCGGCCTCCTCACGGACAGCACGTCCGATCAGGTGTGGGCATTCTCCGCAGCTCCGCTCGTCAACGCGACCGCGTCTCTGGCATCGGTGGACGTGGGCGTCGCTGTGACGTTTCACGCCAACGTGACGAGGGGATTCTCCCCGACCGTCGGGGCGTGGGCGTTCGGGGACGGAGGGACGAGCTCGTCCCTCTCGGTCAGCCACA